>Ga0207767_1000185_pt1 | contig 55625 bp, 60 predicted proteins | sample HigsolmetaGSP17D_FD_184845 | JGI IMG/M metagenome (GOLD analysis project Ga0207767, IMG submission 184845) | High solid enriched microbial communities from the Joint BioEnergy Institute, USA - SP1-7-D (SPAdes) | ecosystem: Engineered > Bioreactor > SSF (Solid state fermentation) > Aerobic >... | reverse complement strand
GGGGGGGGGATTGTCTCTTGGAAAGATTGACCAACAAGTAGGAGAAGAAGCTCGAGTAGGGTTCCTCAAGACGGATCTTGTAGTAGTGGAAGAGGTGGTCATTGAGAAAGTGCAGTGTGGATGGAGAGTGGATGGAGAGAGATAACAAGAGATTGGAGGACGAGGAGGAAGAGGAATTTAAACAGTGACAGAGCCGGGGCCCTGTGGATTCCAATCTCCGTGAGTGATCGATCATCTAGGTACTCAAAGGCTGGTGATACCACGGTCCTAACGTCAAAATGGTGTCCAGGCGGATCATTTCCTGCCACAGGTGGAAATCCGCATACTGATTTCCGGCTTATATGTGATTGATTCGCCCATTGAAAAAAATTGTACAATAGCAATTTGAATAGTGACCGAGTGACAGGGGGATATGGAAGTTAGATAGTTTGTATTGACAAATGTAATTCGTATATCAACATCACAGCGGGGCGAAAACAGCTGAAGACATCTATCATGGAGCAGTTGCTTCACATGCAATGCAACGGACATGTGACATTGATGGTGGAAATCGATGGTCGAAAGTAAAGAAAGAGCATGAAAGATTCCAAGAGCATCAAAAGCAGACAATGCAGAAACCTATTCATGAAACATGCGGCCACATTAGGTGACAATAGGACAGACAGCCAACCTCCCGATAATAGTGCTGAGTGTACATACATTAAGAAGTAGATCACCACTCCATGGAGTAAGTATGTACAGAGGAAATAGTGCTGGTGCCGCGGAGATCAGATGAAGTCATGCTCTAGTACAAATCAAGTGCGTTGACGCAAAAAATCGAGCTTAAACGCAATGTAAGAACGATGGAGTCACCGACGGGGTATCTGAAGATCGTATGCTGCGGATGAGCAAAGGAAGGAGGTAGAAGATAACGATATCGGTGACTTATTCGTCGTCAACGAAGGAGTTCGCAAGACGACCAAAGAAAGGGACCTCGTAATGCTCGAGGGAGTCAACTGCCATTCGCACAATCAGTAAATTGCACTTTCCCATCTTCCTGGGTATTATATAACATCGACTTCGGGGTATCTCACCATCACGGTAAGCATGCATTGCCAGGAAACCGATCAGAATAAGATCGCCGACAAACATGAGCCACGAGATGACGCTTGACCACGAGAATATGAGGTGAATTATCTGCACGTAAATTAGATGATATTCTAGCTGTCGAAGGCAGTGTTTACATACAAAGATGACAGTAAAGAGCATGCTGGACTGCCAGGCATGAAATCTGCGACATGCAGATCAGTAATTTACCCCTGTGATAAGGCGCAGGATACCGCAGGTCACCGCTTTAGACATACCGCACATAATCGCTCTTGTGCTCAAAGAGCAGGAGAAAGACTCCTCCTGCTGGGGGTAGAAGCAGGTACGCCAGCATGGCCTCGTAGTCCACCCGCAGGGGCAGGCTGGTTTCGAATGCCCCCAGACTCAGTCGCCCGCCTTCGACATCTCTGCCAAATCCAGTATTCCCATGGCCTCCAGTTCCCACGCTGCCAACGCCGCCGAAGTGACTCGGAGAGGGGAGCCCGGTTGTAGGAAAGCCCGAGGCGGCAGGAGGGGACGCGCGGGGCGACCGCAGATTGGGTGTTTTGGAGCGGTGCGCATCGGACTGCGTGGGGGAGAGGGCTCGCTCGATCTCCGGCGATTCGTCCTGATACGGTGCAAAATTCATCTTGGGCTGCCTGTCGAGAAAGGAAGCAAATGTTGCCCTTGGGGACCGCTCCCGTCCAGCTTTCTTGGATGGCGTGCCTCAGGAGCTTCGAGTGCACCGAGGCTCGGCGCGTCGCGGATCCCCGCTGCGGGAGACTCAGGCTCTGCGCGGGGCTTGCCTGACGTGGTGGGAAGATACCTAATCCTTTTCTTTGTATCAACTTCAAAAAAAATTAATCTTGAGCAGTCTGGATCATACAAAAGCATTTGGGTATCTTCGTTCATTTCTACTATGTACAGTACATGCATGCCATGGTCCTGGAGGTCTCTAGCTCATCAATCGTCATATCCCTCATGCCCTTCCCCGGCCGCGCGGAATACCGGTGACTTTAGGAATCCCACTAGCAGGTCTCCGCGTAACCGTCGTGGATCCTCTGACTGTTCCACTTGTTGCAGTCGATCCTATACGGGAGGAAGAAGTAGAAGTGCTGGGTGTCCGGCCAGGGACTCCGCGAACCCTCCCTCGGCTTGTCCCACGGACCCCTCTGCCTGCAGACGCTGCGGCCTCTGCTTTCTTCCTCTCTTCCTCTGCTTTTCGCGCGGCTTCTTCTCTCCGTTGCTGCAGTTCGAGTTCCCTTCTCTCCGCTTCCTGCTGCTTCCGAGCAGCTTCGTTCTCCATGTCGGCGATATCCTGCGAGGCACCATGCCAATTGGGGTTCAAAATCAACCGCTGGTTATGCTCCGCCTGGGAGAGGATCCGAGTCCAGGTATTGAGGAGTATGGAGGCAGAGTTGACCGTTCGGGACACCGTCTGGTTGTGCGTAAGCAAACCCCCAGAGTCTAGACATTCCGATACTGTGTGGCTGGACATACCTCCATGTTATCCTTGGCACGGTCCAGGCTCTCCAGCACACCCTCGATTACCTGGTTGATGTGCCGTACCGTCTGTAGCTCTTCGCGCAAGGCGGCCTCCCGCGCCTCTTCGCGCTCGTAGAGTGAGTCACCGCGCTGCGCATGGGAAGGCTCTGGCTTGGAGCTGCTCTCCTCCGCAGTCTTCTGTTCATGCGTCCTGCTGGTCTTCTTGGAGGAGGGAGAGTTCCACAGATCCTCTGTATCGTCGTCGGAGAGCTGGAGCCTCTCCATCTGCTCCGCGGCGCTGAGGGCCATGGTTCAGCGAGCCTGCTCTGCGGAGGGCAGCACGTGGAGTGTGTGGCGGTGCGGAGGAGGAGGAGAGACGGAGGATCAAGATCATCAGCCTGATGCGGACGGCGGAGATCGATGTCCGGCAGCCACTTGTCCGCGCGTCGCGTCGGCGGTGGGGCGGGTCCGCTCTGGCTTTGTGGAAGGCGGTGGCTGGTCGGGCGTCAGGCACCGCGTTCCGCTTCGTGTCAACCTCTTCTCTTCCCTCCCGCCCCGTCCTCTCCCCTTCCCTCCCCTCCTTTCTGCCCCTGCTCGCCCCCATTGCTTGCCAGAGTCGTTGTTTTCTTGCTATTGGATACCCTCCTATGCGATCGCGCTCCTGTCCGTCGTTGTCTTGGTTTATCGTTCGCTGTCCGCGCTTATCCCCTTGCTCGCACCGCTCGCGCCTAGCATCCAACGTCTGTTGTTCCCAACGCCCATCTTGCTCGGGATTCTCCGGCGTATATACGGACAGGAAGAAGGCTTTGTGTGGTTGCTGTAACTCCGAGTAATATATAGATCGCCCCCAATGGCGACCACTCCTCCACCGCCCTCGCCGTCGACGCTTCGAATGCCCCCGGCTCCTCGCCATGGAGCGGGATACTACTCGTACGAACCGTATGCCACGCGCCATTCCGCAAGGTTAGCCGCTCAGCGGGCGGCCAGGGACTCCCAGACTACTCCTCCACCACCAAGTCCATCAGGCTTGCGGGCTCGAGCCGATCTGGCAGGTGGGCGAAAGCAGAGGGATGACGAGCTTGGGACGTTGTCTCCTCCTGGGTCGATCCAACCCTCTCCCCGGAAGAAGCCGTCGGGCCGGAGTAGAGGGGTTGTTCCGTCCCATTCACTCGATAACACAACCGACCTGGATGGCACAAATACCGCCTGTCCTGAGGAAACCACGCACCGCAAACAATCTTTCCTACAAGCATCACGCACGACGACGGTAGCCGGGATGCTGCCAACGCCCGCAAAGACGCCGAGAAAGAAGGCTGTGGGGGATGTCAGCAGCACTGCACGAACTCTTTTTCCCAACCCTGCGTCGTCGCGCCCCAAGAAAGCCCGGAAGTACACGGGGTTTTCGCTAGAGAGCTTCGAAGAAGATCCCAGCGACAACCACAAAAAGATTGAGATTTTCACTGATTCACGTGACCGCATTCCAGAGCTCGATGAGAGTGAGGGAAATCCATTCTACAGCAAACCAGGGAATGTGGAAGCGTCTGGGAATGCAGCCTCCCGCACCTCCAAGCGGCGCAAGGCAGACGAAAAGAAACGTGACAAGGACGTTGAGGAGGCCATCAAGCGTGACGATGGCATGATCTATGTCTTGTAAGTGTAGAGAATCACCACACAGGCCACTTGTATGTTTGATATCTGAGCTAACGACCTTTTCCAGTCGCGGCAAGAAGACTTTCCGCAAGTTTGAGGATGATGCTGATGATGAGAGCGATGGAGATGATCTGGGTCTCCTGGCTGCTCGTCCTGATCTGATTGATTCCGACATCAGTACCAGAATTCGGCCTTTGACCCGCTCATCTATCAAGCCGCGTGTTCTCTTCCCCAGTGCTCACCAGCGTGCTGCTCAGGAAGCACCTTCAAGCGATGCTGGCGAAGAGGCTGCAACCGACATCGAAGACAACGCCGATCCCGACGAGGCTACTGGCGAAGCTAACGCGGCGGATGTTGAAATGGAGCAACCACCTGTCACTCCCGAGGTGAAGTCTACTGTTACCACTCCTTCGTCTCCCGGTGCTACAATCCGCACCCTCCGTCCTCGCGGCAAGCGGGACGATGATGTGACGCCTTCAGCTCCTGAGCCAAAGAAAGGCAAACGCGTTAGCCCCTTCGACGGCTGGCTGAGGAAAAAGCAGACCCCATCCCCAACTGGCACGGCAACCAAGGCCAAGAAACGGGACGCGGAAACTGTTGGTGGAATGGGCGGCCCGGTCGCCAAGAAGACCAAGGGCAAGTAGCGCTTTGCTTCTATTATCGCGACTCTCTTGCTTTTGCCTTGACACGGCACGATTGCTCCGCATCTCGCGAATTGCTACGTCGAGTCTCCTACCTACAAATTCTTAATTTTCAGGAATTTTGTTAGGAACTGGCTTTGGCTCATTCTGACGAGATGTGTTTGGCGCGTTTGGGACTGTCGATCCTACATTTTGTTTTCCTTTCAGTGAGATGAATGATGATACCTGCGGGCTTTGTTTCCCCTCACTTTTTTTTCCATTGCACTTTGATGGACACAATCGGATCATCCATTTGAATGGCATGGACTTGGGTGAATCCCTAGCGTTTTCCTTTTGTCTTCAGGTTCAGGTTTCTGGTCTCATTTGATTGATACCGATACCGATACCGGTCCCATGGCTCGAACACATTTTCTTTTAATGGATGGTGTGAACCCTTTCCCTTTGTTTCCCCCCTTTCCTTGTTTGCAACAAACACCTGTCTCGTCGTGGCTTGATTGAAATCGGATGGATGCAAACGGGTATCATGGCTGGTGGTGCTCTCCGGACGGAATTTCCCTTTTTCCTTTATTTTCTCTTTACGAATCAGGTAGTTGAGAGACTCAGATTGAACATCGATCGAGGAGATCCAATGGAATGGAATTGAAATTGAATTCGATCATTTGGATCTTATTCTTGTTCGCGTGACTCCGTATTGTAGGTACTGGAGCGTACTGCACTGGGCTGGTCTAAGGACCAGACTTGATCGTAATCGTAACGTCTGTCTTGTCCGACTGACTCAGACCAGACTAAGAAGATATCGGAAATAAGCGTAAAATAGAATGTTGTATGTACCAATGTGACTGGCACCTGACCATACCCGGGAAGAGGGAGAGGGGGAGAGAGAGACTCGAACATCAATCACGTCAAGCCGTCCATCCATTCATTATTCGAACTCCATCAAGTGAAATGAACCGGAAACGTATGTCACGTCACGTCACATCAAACCAATGCAATGCCGAGAGCCTGAGCCTATCCTATCGTATCCTATCCTAAGGTATCTTGTATGTATCCCCTATGATTGACTATCCTTCATTTTCAGTCAACCAGCCAGCCGTAGCCATAATCATTCTACGCCGAAGAAAAAGGCAAGAAAAAAAAGAATAGTGCCAATGGACTGTATGTGAATCATGAGAAGTCAAAGGAAAGCGGTACGTATGTATGTATGCATGCATGCATGTACTGTATGTACGGACGTATCCATGCTCTAGATAATATCCAGCTCGTCACTATCGTCATCCTCCGGAGAAATGGAAGAATGAAGTTTGCTCTTTGCGTCCGCTGAGGGGGCGGCACCTCCGAGACTGTCTCTCCCGGCTTCCCTGATCCCCTTGGGGGTGATGAACCGCGTTTTCTTGAAACCACTGCTACTATTACTGCTGCCGCCGCTGGAAGAAGTCTTGCTGTCGCTGCCGCCGTCGTGCGCGCGCTTCATCGGGCTGAGACGGATGGTGTCTGCTTTTCTGAACCTGAGACTGTTTGTTATTGTTGTCGCTGTCGTTGTCGTCGTCGTTGATGATGATGACGCTGTTGTGCTGCTGTTGCTCTTATCCTTTTCTGAGTTCGCGGTTCCGTTTGTTGAGTCGCTGACGCCAGCGCGAAGATACTCCGCACCGACTCCGCTGGCGCTGCCAGAGCTGATGAGTTTCTTGGCGATGTCCCGCTCGCGCTGCTGCTCCGCGAGGCGCCTGCGGAGGCGCTCCTGTCTGCTTTCCATCCCTCGGCTCATCATGTCGGACATGATGAATGGATCGCTGTCAGCGTCGATCAGGCTGGCCGCTGAACGGCCGTGGCCGAGGTTGAACCGGTCGAGGTAGGAGGAGTGCTTGCTAGCACTGCTAGCTTTGGGCGCTTCGGCAACGTAGTAGATGGACTGGGTTTCGGGGTCATATCGGGCTCCCTCGGGCTTCAGTCCTCCGCCTCTGTTGTATCCTCCTGCTGCTCCTCCTCGTTTACTTCCCCCTGTGCCGAAGAATCCTGTGCGTGGGCCTGACCTCCCGCCGGGTGCGAACATGCCTGTTCCGCCGTTGACGCCCATCCGCTGGGACTGCGTGCGACGGATCTGGACGTCGACGTGGAAATCGCAGAATTCCGTCTTGCGGGCGTCGACCCAGGCATGGCAGGTCTTGCCGTCTTTCCTGACGGCCTTGCAGAATCCGATATCCTGCGCGTAGCCAATTTCGAGGATCTTATCGTCAGAAGATGAGATGGACAGGCTGAACCGGTTGGTGTCTATCTTGTTGGGGGGAGGAGGCATGATCGTAGGATTCAGAATCGCTATGAGGATGCCTTCTGAGAGCTTGTAGTATCTCGGAAACGCGGTGTCGAATAGAAAAAGGTCGATCGTCCATTCGAGGTCCGTGAGGGTAATCGCCATATACTTGTTTGTGTTGTTCAGACCATCGTCGTAGGGATCGACCTCCTTTGCGGTCACATTCCTCGACTCTTTGAGTTCTCTTGGCTCAGACTTGGAAGCGACTATGCCAACCACCACATAATCGCCATCGATATCCTCAGGGAGTTCAAAATCAGGAGCCTTGACCGTCCTCAGGAGGTCAGGGATGCGGAGTATCGTCTTGGATTCAAGCGTTCTTTCGAGAAAGGAATGCGGTAAAATGCGATTGGACAGGTGCAGCGAAGAATAGGGTTCGAATTTGGACAGGTCCGGTGCCTTGGTATTGGTATTTGCTTCTTCCTTCTCGTGGGCTTCGGCCATCGTGCGGGCCTGGTATACTCTTATACCAGAGGACTGTGCGTCTGCTTCTGACTGGTTTTTCCGTCTATGCAAGTATGATTGCTTGTCCTCTGAACTGTGTGAAGATGCACCTAGGCCGTGATTCGATGGTATACTTGGAGCTGTCTTACTCCTCGGACGTGTTGTCGTAGACTGGTGGTACGATTTCAGGATATCTTCCCGACTGAACGTTTCTGTAGGGCGAGTCCTAGGGGGAGATTTCGAAGCGGAGTCTGACCGCTCAGCAGCAGCGGCCTTGAAACGTTCCATTTCTGCCTTGTCGAATTGAAACGCCGAACTTCGATTCCTTTGTATTTGCTCCGCTCTCTCAGCTTTCTCTTGTCGAGCCTTTTCAAGAGCTCGACTTTCAGCTATACGCTCGCTGAAGGTTTTACTCCGTTTAATCCCCTGATCGGCTGATGAGAAAGGATCTCGAGATCCATAGTCATGACCGTCAGCACGAGATGCTGCGCCTTCCAGGTGTCCATGCACGCTCACAGGCCTTGAGACCGGTGGGCGCCGGAGAGAAACATCTTTTCCCTTCAGGCCCTTGTCTATGCCGAGCCGAAACCTGCTAGGAGAGACCGACTCGGGCTTCTTCGGCGGAGACAATGGGACTTGGACGTCATCCTTCTCCGTCTTCCCGTTCGCGATCTTCGTCTCGCGGGCGGCATGGAGGCGGCTCTGTGAGCATGCCGCTGATGCGCTGCCAGCCGTGGCCGGTCTCGAATGCGAATCGTCCCCTTGCTTATCGGAGCTCGCGTGACTAGCCTTCGCCCGCTGAAGCCTCTTCAATTTCAGACGGGCCTCGATAGCGGCCAGTTTCAGCTGCAGCGTCTCCTCGTCCTCGTCCTCGTCGTCGTCGTCCTGTCCACCAGCGCTGTCACGCAGCAATTGTTCCGCTTTCGCGCGCAGATTCGGAGTGGTCGATGAACGCTGCAGCGGCGATGTCGTCGTGGTGGACCGGCGACTCTGCATCTCTTGGAACTTCTTTCGACCGCTTGGAGAGCTGAGGAGGGCTTCGCGGGGGGACTTGGGGGGCCATGATGTCTCGACCACTAGCAAATGATGGTGGGTTAGCGGGGAATTCATTAAGATGTCCCGCTGCAAAATGTATACTCACTTGTGGTCATTGCAGGCGTTGCAGGTCTTTGCTGTTACCTAGTAATTGTGTTCAATACCGCTGGACATCCAGTGGTATGACACTGCCTTTATTTATAGCTGGCCCGCCGCTTCTGTTACTATTGTCACTAACAAGGGCGTGGGTGAACCGATCGTTCATCAACCCAGCCACATGTTCATGCTGATGCACAGAAGGGCCTTTACCACATCGGATTCAAGCAGTATCAAAGGGGAATATCGTGGAATGGCAACAGAAGGAGGAGTAATCGAATATTCTGTCGTCGGGCAGCATGAGACGAGACGTCTGACGCAGCCCTCGATATCGCAGCTTGTCGTTTCCTGCCTGATTGGTTGGGCTGTTGCGGAGAGGCTCCAGGTTCGCATGCGGCGCGTCGCGTCGGCCCTTCTGGCTTTGGTCTCCGCGGGCTAGAACGTCCACGCCGTACAATAATAATTCGCTGCATATACACAACAGCAAGCTCAATCGCTGAAGGGCATGATATAGAACTTGCTGCTGCTTATATCCAAATCTCTATACCCCTCCGGTCAGTATGAGAACTCGATCTACCACCACAACAGCCTCTCCGCCGGAGACGGAGACCGAGCAGCAGCCTGTGAAGACGTTGACGCCCGCAGAAAGGCCCAGCAAAACGTTCATCCTGCCATCCAATGCCAGCAATGACGCCAGATTCGTCGTCCTACCGAACCCAAGCACCGGATCCCCGAACCGCTACTTCTTCTGCCCCAAGCTAGGCTTGTACGAGTTCACCGCCGTCTCCTCACCGGATACTCCTAGGAGTATACTCTTTGCGCCAACGCCTAAAGCCGATGATGGCACGACCGCTCAAGAGGATCGCCCAGCAGAGCCTCCCAACGGCGCAATCACCAAGAAAGCAGAACTGTTGGTCGCCACGCCGGTCGACATCCTCTTCTTCCTCATCCCCCTCCTGTCCTCGCCGCCTTCCTCCTCCTCCTCATCGAAGGCCAATTCCTCCGCGGAGAAGCTGTTCCGACCGCTGGACGACATCCTCGACTCGCAGGACGAGCTGCCCAGACACCTCCGCTACGTGCTCTACCACGACTCCTTCCGCCCCGTCCTAGAGCGACGCATGGAGGCGATCTGCGACACTGTCGAGGCGGGCGACGAGAAGATGTTCCGCCTCAGCAAGGAGAAGCTCCTCCGGGAGCTGCTCGCCAAGGCGGAGCGCGCGGTGGCGCAGGGAGGGGGGCTCCCCGCGAGTCTGGAGGAGCGGTTCGTCCGGCAGGCGTTGGAGATGCCGCTGTTGAGTGTCAAGCGGGAGGATGTCGTTACGGCCGACAATAATAATAATAAGGATGATACAGACAAGACCAATGGGGAGAATAACGGCGATGCCGGATCATCTGCGGAGAAATCAGAAGAAACGAAATCGTCGAGTGCCGCGATGACTTCAATAACTCCTTCTGGTGGATCTACTCCAGCTAAACAGTCGTCGTCCATAACAACGACGACAAGCGAATCGCCTTCTACGGATAATCATAATAATAATAACAACAACAGTGAGAACAATGAAATCTCACACCTCCAACGCATCCGCATCGCCCTCTCCTTCATCCAATCCTCCTACCTCCCGCCGCACATCTCCTCTATCATCGACGAGATGCTCGACTCCTCGCAGATCATCGACTTCAAGCCGCTGACCGAGCACCTGAAGCGGTTGGCCGACCTGCGCGCCGAGGCGCTCGCGTCCCGCACCCTGGCCGACTTCAGCCGCAAGCGGGCCGTGAATGATGGCGACGAATTGTTAGTGGGCGAGTCGCGCGCGGAGAAGAAGCGCCGCGAGGAGGAGGAGAAGAGGAAGAAGCGGGCGGGGGAGTCGCGCGGGGTCAGGGAGCTGAGGAAGGTCGACACAAGCGGGATGAAGAAGATGAGTGATTTCTTTGGGAAGGCGGTGGCGAAGAAGAAGACTTGACTTGAGCCTCAGATGATGGTGATGATGATGACAAGATCCGACTTGAATGGATTGGATGGGTTTTACACGCCTATGGACGAGCCGAGCTGAAAACTTCCCTATCCTCTGGGAGGTCCTGTTCTTCTGGCATAACTATCAATGACTGTTATCCACGCAAGTTGCTTCCAGGGAGGTCGGGGCAGGACATAGTTCCACAAAAGGTCTCCTGGACCCAGGTGGCTCTCAAGAGTCAGTAATTCATGCCAGAAAAAGGACTACCTGTAATCCCATGCAACAACAGATGGGTAGTCATGCATCGCATGTACAGAACAAGTTGGGAAGCCCCGGGCGCAAATGGATCTGTCCGGGTTCCTCCAGTCTATCGGCATCCCCTGCGATGCGGATACAGCTCGCGGCTACAGGAGCCACTCTCTGGGCTGACGTGAAAAGAAGGTCTGATGAAGAGAGATACCATCTGTACAATACAATACAACTACTGTTTAATTTTTTTGGCTCATGTGATTGGTCATAATTCATTTCCGGAGCTTGCATCTCTGATCGAGATGGGAGACTAAGAGATAGATACCTATATATATTGAGGGTCCGGATAATTGGGGATCAGAAAAAGTCACGTTTTCAGGGACTTCGGCTAAGAGTACGCATTGTTCCGTTTCGTTATCGTTGAAGATGTATGATTACAATCACCTAGATTTCAGCTTGGGTGATAGCTGCGCCAAGGACCCTGTAGATTGTCAGCAAAGCTGATTCAAGCCTTGAACTTCAAGATAGAAAGGTAAGGCACGTACACGAACGACCCGTTCGACGGCTTGCTGATGACCATCGCCTCGGCCAGCTTCTCCTCGCTGATGTCCGGGAACCGCTTGAGGTAGTACTCCTCGCGCAGCGCCCTGGTGACGGCCTCGACCTTGGCCTGCGGCAGCATGTGGACGGTGCAGCCACCCCACCCGGCGCCCGTGAGCCGGCTGCCCCAGGTGCCCGCGCGGCGGGCGATGGCGCAGATCTCGTCGACCTCGGGGCAGCTGCAGTCGTAGTCGTCACGGCACGAGGCCTGCGACTCGTTGAGCAGCTGGCCCAGGTAGACGATGCGCTCCTCGTCGAGCTTGTCGGCGTTGGACAGGCACGCCTTGAAGGCGAGCACGCGCCGCGCCTCCCGGAAGCAGTGCAGCGCGCGCTGGCGGAGCATGAACCGCTCCGCCTGCACGGGGAACGTGGAGAGGAAGCGGGACTCGAGCTCCGGCACGGTGATGTCGAGGAGCTTGGCGATCTCCTCGCGCGTGTAACCTTCCCCCTGTATGAGGAGGTCCGTGGTGCTCTGGATGACCGAGTCGAGCTGGGACTCGAGCGGGTCCTGCAGGCGGCCTTCTTTCCGCATGAGCTCGTTCTGGAAGTTTCGCAGGCTGCAGCCCAGCGAGCTGTTGTCCTTCTCGAGGGTGATGCCGTGCAGCTTGGCCAGGACCACGGCCGCCAGCGTGCACTCGGCCACGCGCAGGTTGTAGCGGCGGGGAGCGGTCTCCGCCTTGGCGGAGGTCACGAAGGACTGCGCCATGAGGAAGGTGATTTCCTGGTCCGCCTTGGGCACGAGGACGTGCTGGACGGAGAAGCTGGGGAAGAATCGAGTGTAGAGGAGGTATCCACGCTTGGAGAAGATGGAGGCTGCCTGGTCCATTCTGTTGACGTAGGAGTCAGTGATGGACCTCACGGCAAAGTTGGATGGATCAAGTCTGAACTGACCCTCCAGAGTACACCCCAACCGCACGCTCAGAGACGACCGCCAGATCCAACAAGTCCTGCTTCGAGACATCGTGCTTGTTTGCCTTCATGACAGCCAGCGCGCTGGCGCACACAAACGCAGCACTGCTCGAGATACCACCGCCCGGAGGCACATTGCCGTCGACGAGAACCTCGAGGCTGGCTGGCGCAAAGGAGGAACCGGCGTGCTTCTGACGCAGGAACTTCAACGCGCCCAACAACCCCGCCTTGAAGTAGTTCACCCACTCGTGCTTCTTCGGGTCGATCTCGACGTCCGTGTCGCGGGGGACGGTGAACTGGCGGCTCGGGAACCTGTTCGGGCTGACATTGGCGATCTTGACAAGGGCGTCGGGGCCCTCCGACGGGACGACCCGGACGGCGATGATGACATCGACGCTGACGGCAGTGGGCAGGACGTCGTAGAGGTTGTAGTCGATGTGCTCGCCGATGATGTTGACGCGCCCGGGGCTGCGTGAGATGAAGTCTGGCCGGTGGCCGTAGAGCCTGGTGAACTGGGCGACCAGGCCGTTCCAGCGCGCCTGGATCTCAGGCGCAACAGCTGCTGCGGAGGCGTCGTCGGTCGCGTAGACGTCGGCGATGGACTCTGTCTGGGGGACGAGCTCTTGCGGGGTTGCTGCCATGGTGGGGAAGGCCAGGGCTGGGCTGGGGGTGTCGACACAAAGGAAAATGGAATCAATCAAGGACGAAGAAGGGCCCAGGAGAGGTCAGGGAGAGAGAGAACGAAGCAGGGTATTATTATTATTTATGATATCGAGGGGTTATCGATGCAAAGAGACGTCCTGCGTCTCCAGATCAAGAATAAGATGGTCGCGGAACCCCACCCCGTCCTTCGAGGGCTTAGATGCGGCGTCGATGCCACGCTGCGGAGGGGTCAGGCCACCGTGAGACGCGGCCATGGGCATCCCCCTCGTCGTCCTCGATCATCCCATCCGGACTCTGGATACTCAGGTCCAGGGACAGCACGCGAGGTCGAGGATCTCGGATCTCTCTGCACGACGTGTGGCTGGTGATGCCTCACACGCCTCTCTCCGTCCGCCCGACCGGCGCCGGTGAGCCCTTCCGGGACCTGGCGGCCTCAGGCACGTTCCCCGCAAACGCCGTTCTCTCGTCTTGTTCTTCAGGCGATCGAGGAGCCCTGGCCATCCTCTTCCCGGTCTCGTTGCTCTCGCATTTCTGTGCTCTCCGGCGTCTCCTCGAGCCGGGCAACGAGTCCCCGACGTCTGTCCATCTTCAGCTTTGGTCCGGCGTCGCGGCCGATGATCGGACCCCCCTCCGCCCGACCCTCGCGTCCGCCAATGATGCGGCGGCAAAAACGAGTCACCGGCCAGAGCTAGATATTCTGCTCCCCGGTGACTCTTCACGCCCCCGTCCCTCTCCTCTCTCTTCTCCCACCCTCTCCCTCTGGCCTGGCACTCGTCTGCGGCAAGGATGATGCCTCTCAGACCGTCAAAAGGCGCCCTGCGCGCCCTCCCCAGCCAGAGGTCCCTCAGATGGCCCCTTTCCGCCTCCTGTGCGGCTTCGGCGCTCTCGCCCCACCGCGCCTCTGCCCTGCGCTGCTCCATTGAGCCCTCGAAGCGCTGCCAGAGCACCGCAACCGCTCCCGCATCGTGAGTCCCTCTCGTGCTGCACGCGTCTTGCGAGCAATCGATCCGCTGACGCTGGTGTCTTCAGGGGAACGAGGTCCGCCTCGAGTCCGGCCGTGAATCAGGAGCCCCGGCGCAATGAGCCGTCGCCGCTGCAGAACAGACCTCTCCCGGAGCTGGACGAGTCGTACGTCTCTCCATGCAATTGCACGGTCCTGGAGAATTGCTGATTGTCTTACCCCGGACAGGTTCGTCGGGCTCAGCGGTGGAGAGATCTTCCATGAGATGATGCTCAGACTGGGCGTCAAGCACATCTGTGAGTCATCCGGTGACCGTCTCCAACACCGAACCGGCAGCATTCCTAATTCGAACCTCCAGTTGGATATCCGGGTGGTGCCATTCTCCCCGTGTTCGACGCCATCTACAACTCGAAGCATTTCGACTTCATCCTCCCCCGACATGAGCAAGGCGCCGGTCACATGGCCGAGGGCTACGCCCGTGCTTCTGGAAAGCCCGGTGTCGTCCTCGTCACCTCCGGCCCCGGCGCAACGAACGTGGTGACCCCCATGCAGGACGCCCTTTCGGACGGCACCCCCATGGTCGTCTTCTGCGGACAGGTGCCTACGACCGCCATTGGCACCGACGCCTTCCAGGAGGCCGACGTCGTGGGCATCTCGAGGTCCTGCACCAAGTGGAATGTCATGGTGAAGAGCGTTGCGGAGCTGCCTCGACGGATCAAAGAGGCCTTCGAGATTGCTACCAGCGGCCGGCCCGGCCCGGTTCTCGTCGATCTTCCCAAGGACGTCACCGCTGGTATTCTGCGGAAACCGATTCCGATGAGCAGCACCCTTCCATCGAGTCCCAGCGCTGCAACTCTGGCGGCTCGCGAGTTGAGACGGAGACAGCTCGAGGCCACGATGGAGCGGGTGGCTCGCCTTGTCAACATGGCCAAGAAGCCCATCCTCTACGTTGGGCAGGGTCTTCTCGCTCGTCCGGAGGGCCCACAGCTCCTGAAGGAGCTGGCGGACAAGGCCTGTATCCCCGTCACTACGACCCTCCAAGGTCTGGGTGCCTTTGATGAGCTGGACCCCAAGTCGCTTCACATGCTGGGAATGCATGGGTCTGCGTATGCCAACATGGCGATGCAGGAAGCTGACTTGATCATTGCTCTTGGTGCCCGGTTTGACGACCGTGTGACGGGCAACGTCGCCAAGTTCGCACCGCAGGCGAAGCTCGCTGCCGCGGAGGGCCGTGGCGGCATTGTTCACTTCGAGGTTATGCCGAAGAACATCAACAAGGTTGTCCAGGCCACCGAGGCGGTCGAGGGTGACTGCGCGGACAACCTGCGTCTTCTCATCCCTCAGGTCAAGCCCGTCGCGGAACGACCGGAGTGGTTTGCCCAGATCAACGACTGGAAGAAGCGGTTCCCGCTTTCGCTCTATGAGAAGCAGCAGCCGGACGGCCCCATCAAGCCCCAGGCGCTGATTGAGAAGCTCAGCGATCTCACTGCGCCCATCAAGGACCGCACCATCATCACAACCGGTGTCGGTCAGCACCAGATGTGGGCAGCACAGCATTACCGCTGGCGGCACCCGCGTTCCATGATCACCTCTGGTGGTCTCGGCACCATGGGATACGGTCTCCCAGCCGCCATCGGCGCAAAGGTTGCTCGTCCAGACGCTCTCGTCATCGACATCGATGGAGACGCCTCCTTCAACATGACTCTTACCGAACTGTCTACCGCCGCCCAGTTCAACATCGGCGTCAAGGTGATCGTCCTGAACAACGAGGAGCAGGGAATGGTGACCCAGTGGCAGAATCTATTCTACGAGGACCGATATGCCCACACCCACCAGAAGAACCCTGACTTCGTGCTCCTGGCACAGTCGATGGGAGTTCAGGCTCAGCGCTGCACAAAGCCCGCTGAGGTGGAGGAGAAGCTGAAGTGGCTCCTGGAGACTGACGGTCCGGCCCTGCTTGAGGTTTTCACCGACAAGAAGGTGCCTGTTCTGCCCATGGTTCCGGCTGGAAGCGCCCTGCATGAGTTCCTTGTGTACGACGAAGGTACGTTGTCTTGTTTCAATATGGTTCTAGTCGTTATTGCTTTACTTTCAGGTGCTGACGGACGTCCTACTCCCAGCCAAGGAAAAGGAGCGGAAAGCCCTGATGAGGAAGCGAGCCGGTATTATCGTGTAGCCGGTGATAGCGTGCGCGAATTGCGAGTCAGACAGACTGCAGCCGTACTGGACCGGAAGGTCGTTCGATCTTTCATTGTTTTCCGTTGATATCCATGGCGTTTCTGGCGGGTTCAAAAAGTCGCATCGGTTTCTGTGTTTTTTTTTTTTAAAAAAAAAGTAAAAAAAGAAACCATTCACAGATCGAAAGCGGTAGGGTCGGAGGACCTAGGCTTCATAAAAGCTGTGTCTCATCTACTTTGGGAGTGCACCTTGCAAGAATCGGGTCTTATGTCTTGCTACCGTCATGTACTGTACATAATCGTGATCTACCTGCATTGGAATTGGAATCGTTTTACGTAGATTTAGAGGTTTCCAGTCTGTCAGAATGTACTGTGTTAGTATCCCGCTGTAGTAGACTAAGTTGTATGTTGTGCTTCTCCTCCGCCAGCTGTCACGTGACAACGTTGCCTCTGACGTCTTGGCTCGGCGCCTCCGCAGTTCCACCCGAGCGCTGAAGACCAGTCAACTAGGTATTTATTGACTGCCATCGCGGCGCTCGACCGCATCTTCTCCACACTCGCCGCCTGCCTTTCAACCTCCCTGTCGGTCCCGTCGTTCCCGACACGAGATGCTGAACGACCTTTGCCCATAGGCCTTTACACCGTTTCCTATCTGGCCAGCGGAGATGGCATCACTTTCATCCAGCTATCCTGCTACTGGCAGGCCGCGGTCATCGGATGCCCCCTCATCTTCCTTGAACAACGGTGAATTGCTCGCGTCCGGGGCTAACAACGATGCGGGCACGCCATCGCCACAGCCGTTAGAGGACTCCGAAACTGTTCTCCTCAATCGAGCATCTCCTTCCCCGAGCGAGTCGCGAGCAGAGGCCTCGCCCGACACCTCGGAAAGCGCCACTACTACGCCTAGCAGCCAGATGACCAACGCAGTTGACGCCTCGAAAGAGGAGCCGCGGAAATGCTGGATCTGCTACATGGACGAGACAGAGGACACGCCGCTCAACTCGGAATGGCGCTCGCCGTGTCCCTGCGCCCTGACCGCGCACGAGGCTTGCCTCCTCGACTGGCTCGCCGACCTGGAGAATCCCAGATCCCGTAATCGCAATGGCCGTGCAGCAAAGATGCTGTGCCCCCAGTGCAAGTCGGAGATCGTCGTGTCGCGCCCGCGCAGTCTCATCGTGGACCTGGTCCGTTCGGTGGAGAGGCTGGCGGGGCGGCTGGTCCTGCCGGGAATGGTGTTCACCCTCGCGGGCACCATCTGGGCCGGGTGCTGTGCACACGGCGTCTACTCGATGTACCTGGTGTTCGGGACGGAGGATGCGAGGCGGATCATCGAGGACAGCGCGGATGGGTCGTGGAGTCCGGGTCTGAACCTGGGGCTTCCGCTCATCCCACTGGTCCTGATCTTCTCGAGGACGCGCTATGCGGAGGGGCTGCTGCCTGCGATCCCGGTTCTATTCTTCGCGACGCACAACCCCGGTGGACACGAGCCCGATATCGACCTGTGGCCGCCTAGCGCTGCCATGACCTTTGCCGCTCTTCCCTACGTCAAGAGCTTCTACAACGCGTTCTACGAGAGATTCTTTGGGAAGTTGGAGAGGAAGTGGATCGCGGAGGTACAGCCGCGTGCGGGAGAGGAGGGCGCCGATGACGGTGCCCAACAGGACCAAGGCGGTGGTGGTGGTCGAGTCGCACTGGGCAATGTTGGCGACGGACAGATCTTGATGGAGATCGACCTCGAGCTACAGGTCGGGATAGGTGACGCCAACGAGGAGCCAGAGCAGCATCCGCCTGGTCTGCCAGCGGGGGAGAACCAGCAGGGCGCCGGCGGAGCGCAGGGAGAACAGGCCCAGAATGGCCAGGACCAGGACGGTCAGATCCTGGGACGACGACAGGATGACCTGATCCACGAAACCAGCAACCTCGCGGACACGGTCCTCGGGGCACTTCTCTTCCCGGCCATATCGGCGTCCATGGGCGGGCTGCTGAAGCTTATTCTGCCCAAGTCATGGACCACGCCTCCGCCCCTCCTGGAACGAGGAGGGAAGGTTGGGCTTCTGCAGAGCCGATGGGGCAGAAGCGTCGTCGGTGGCTGTCTCTTCGTCCTGCTGAAGGATGCCTTGGTTCTGTACTGTCGGTGGAAGCTGGCGCAGACGCACCGGAAGCGGAGAGTGCTCAATTACGACCGTACAAAGAAGCAAGTAGTTGGCAGATGATGACGATGATGTCTCTGTGAATATCTCCTCCCTTTCTTTCCTCTCCTTTCCTGATGATGACCATCGTGTAATGAAGCATTGGACGGCGTTTTTGGGATAGGTTCAATTCTTTTGATGACGACGATTATGATTTGTCGAAAATGTTCTTTAGTTTAGGAAGGGCCGAAATACCTTTTTGACTCTTCTCAATGGAATCTCAGCCATTCGTGCATGTGCAGTTGCGATGGCTTTGCCTCGTAATATTCGTAATACTCGTACGGTTCCGTACCAGGCTCGGTTTTGAGGGTAAGCAAGCCGACTAGAAACCCGATTTCTGAAGTCGTAGATTTCTCCATGGAAGAAATCTCTGCCGGTGAGCAACTAAATCCCTTGCACAGTAACCAACTGATGGATCGTTCCTGCGACCCGCGTTCCTGACCTGACGGCGGCTCCGGGGTCTCCGATGCGCTTGGCGCTTAATTGCACGTTAAGCGCCCGCGGCTGAATTTCCAGCCCATCCAGTCCAGTCCACCTTGGAGAAAGCCCTTCCATCGAAGAACTTCAACCGGGGGGCTGAAATTGTTATAATTGTCCTTGCAGCCGCACGCCGGAGTGGCATACGAGAAGAATAATCCACTCTAATTAATTTCTTAAAAAGCCGCACCACCAGTCCGACCACATATAAGACGACATTTTTCTTTAACGACAACGACGAACGAACGCAACGAACAATGCGGCCGCTCTCCCCGGTCCTCGCGTCCCTCGCGAACGCGTTCAGGATCCCTATCTCCTCTGCGTCTGCGTCTCGGCCCGCAGTGTGCAATGATGTCCTGAGAAAGACGACCACCACGACGACGACGACGACATTGGGACTGGCACCACAGCTCGTCTCCGGGACGATAAGGCCCTTCTCGACGACCAGCTCGCTCGCGAAGCGCAAGGGCGAGGCACCCAAGCTCGACAAGCGGATCAGTACGAACGTTCCCCTTCCCTTCCTTTCCCCTCAACAACAACAACAACAGTCTTTCTTTTTCTCGGCTAACGCCTCGAAAAAACAGCCCTCATCCGCTACTTCCTCTGGCACCCCAAGACCCCGCGGCCCCTCCGCTTCTCGCGCACCCGCTACCTCCGGCACTGGACAATCCACCGCGCGTGGCAGCTGTACCAGGCGCAGCGGCGCCGCGCGCGCGAGCTCGAGCTGCAGCGCATGTGGCAGGCGATGCGGGACGCGTGCGAGGAGCTGCGCACGGGCATCGGCGACGGCGGCAAGCTGTTCCGCAAGTCGATGATCAAGAAGGGCGTGTTCAAGGATCTGTTCCCCATCGAGTACGGGCGGATGCAGACCGAGGGGCCGAGCAAGGATGGGTGGAATCATGAGTGGAAGAGGCAGTGAATGCCTTTTCTTTGATTCCTTCTGGGAAGAATGATGGGGATGAGCGGAGGGGGGGAGGATTCTGGTTTTTACTGCAACCGGCAACTGACCGAGTGAATGGGATGCATGGTGCTTTTGTCTTGTTTCTGGATCTGACGAACATTGTATTGCGTGCGCGAGGCTTGTATGTATATATGTACAATATGGACATTTTCCTTTTCCGTTGACTTCTACGTCGTTATAGAACATTATACACATCTGACGCTAGTCTGCTTCATGCTACTCGTTTTTTTTCCCTTTCGTCCTATCTCAATCTGATTTTCGGTTGATAGCAGGCCTTTTAAACACATCAAAATCAGAGCTGTCTTCTTCATATGATGTTCTGGGGAGAAAACAGAAATGTACAAGACATGCTATTTCTCATGACTCTTTTCATTTAAAAGAGCCAGATCCCACATTCTCAAAAAAGAATATGTCTTGTTCGTAAGAAATGTAATGTCCCTGAAGGATGCCACAATCTGTTTTGATTCGACGAGTATCTTCGCGCGCTTTGATGGCAGCCTATTCACCTGCTCCCGGTCTGACATGTCTCGTATTGTTGCATCGCTGCGGTAACGCTCTCTTGCTATTTGCGGGGTCGTCGGAAGGAAGAAAAAAAAGGATCACAAAAAAAACACCAAAGAATCGAGTGAGGGTAGTGGGGAAACTGAAGGGAGAAGAAAAGCAATATCCATCATCAACCAAGTAGGCACCGCTTGAAAAACCAGTAAAAAGGAGGGGAATCAAGAACAAGAAAAGAGGTTACATGACATGCTGAAAAAGCCATGAACATATATCAAAACAAGGGAATGAACAAGAAGACACCCATTAAGAAGTTGTACACTTCTCTTCAGGCCATGACATGGCTGGCGTACGTAGCAAGCGGCTTGCAAAGAAAAAAAAATCCATCTGAAAACCTGAATAGGCCGGATATTGAATCAACAAGACCCCCGGAACGCCACTGATGCACATTGTATCGATCGAATTGAATCGAATCGTCGGTCACGAATCTTCTCCAGCAGAACAAGACGGAACGGAGGTAGGCAAAGAGGCCGACAAGGAAGCATGATGCGCGACAGATTCGAATCAGGAGCAGATGGCGGGACAGCAGGAAGACATAGTCGTTATCTTCATCTGCTTTCGGCTCAAATCCATCCAACCTAAAGAGAAAACCCAAGAGGAAGGGAGATGTACTGTACGAAGCGAATCCAGACGTGATCTCATGAGCTTGTGGAGATGCGGGGTCGATCATAGGATGACGCAGCAAGAGCTCTTGCGCTTGTCGAATGTGAGGAGGGCCGCACGCGTGGCCGCTTCGAACACGTCATCCACCCCCTCACCGGTCAAGGACGAACACTCGAGGTATTTCCTTGCCCCGATCTGCGCAGCAGTGTCGCTGCCCTCCTTGGGTGTCACGAAGCGTAAGGACTTCTTTCTCATTTCCTCAATTGCGACGGGATCTTCACGGAGATCCTTCTTCAGCCCGACGAGAATGATGGGGACGCCAGGACATCGTTCGTTGGCCTCTTCAATCCACTACCCGTACAAGTTAGACATACGCGATAAGAAGGCGACCGGTTAGAACAGACGCATACCTTATGCTTGACGTTCTCCAGGGAGTCTGGAGTGTCCACCGCAAACGCGATCAAGAGCACATGGGCCTTGGCGTAGGCCAGCGGGCGTAGTCGTTCGTAGTCTTCCTGACCGGCGGTATCCCACAGGGCAAGCTGGACGGCCCGGCCATCTACCCTGCAGTCCGTCACGTAGTTCTCAAAGACCGTCGGGACCTGATGGACACCAGTCAGAAGCGAAGCACAGGCCAGCAGGGAGATATGGGGATACTAACATAGTGCTATCGCAACGAACGTCAGCATATCGATACCGCGCGCTAGGGTCCTGGGGACATACTCACAGTGGGGAAGTAACCAAGGGTGAACACACTGAGCAGACTAGTTTTCCCGCAGGCACCGTCTCCTATGATCACCAACTTCCTGTGCGCAGCTCACGTATATCAGCGAGATATCCTTCGTGAAGAAGACGAAGATTCCGGCAGTGTCTGCAGGAGACAGCGGATGCCAGCATCCCCGGAGTTTGCAGGTTGCCTGGAACCATCTAAACATCGACCACCACCCTAAGGCAGGCCTGTTCTGTCGGAGCATCGCGACGGCACGACCGCGCCCGGCAGACCAGGCAATTCTTGGAGTGGAGCACTGGCGTCTGGGCGTCTTGGACAGCCGCAAGGATCGCTATGTAGATGCGCACACGTACCTTCGCAACACATTGTCCACCTGTTGTTGCGCCATTGGTACCGGCAGCTGCAGCGGACGAACCGGAGGCCGAGCACGCGAGGTCGAAGAGATGAGTGGCGGCCTTACACGTCGCTGATGGACAGGCCACCGGCCAGCTCAATTGAGACCCCCAGGCAGACACGTCCTAAGCCCGAGGGAGAGCAGGAGACGGGGAACTCTGGATCTGGGTGTCGGGATGGACGACGAGCAGAGGGCGGACGGAGGAGGGAGCTCTCGCGCGGTGTGGACAGGCGCAGGGAGAGGGAGCAGGCGAGGTGAAACACGGACGGGCAGCGCGAGTGGGATCGCTGCGTCCCGGGCGGGTTGCCGCGGTCGATGGGAGGTTGCGCGACAGGGGAGAGAGTCGTCGGAGAGCAGCCGTGGCGGTGGAGGTCAGGGCGGTGCAAGCCAGGGACGGGGAAGCCGTTGCAGGATCTCTCGATGGACCGTGGACCGCGGAGAGAGGGAGGGAGAAGGGGAGATGGAAGTCGGAGAGAGCGAACGACGGGGGGAGCGCAGATGGGGAAGAGAGAGAGTCCAGAGGGCCTGAGACGACGGGGGGAGGAGAGCGACGGCGACGGCCATACGAGGGGTTGAGTCTGCAGCATCCCCAGGCGAAGATGGGCGATCAGCGTGTCCACGAGGCTCCCCGCCACAGCTGGCCCATGCTGGGGACAGGCCCAGATCCTGCGCACTCGCGACGCATACGTGGATTCCCCATCTCCTCGTGCCCCGATGCCTCAGATGCCTCGCTGAGAGCGCGCATCGAGATCGTCGTAGGGGAGAGGCCTGTCAGGACGTACGGTACGGTACCATACCGGACGGGACGTGACGGGCTCGCTTGCGGCGCCTAGCGCCTCCCGCCCAGCCCAGCGCGGCCAGCCAGAGGCGCCCGGCGTCAAGATCCACCATCCAACCCATCTCCGTCCACCACCAGCATCCCGCCTTGTTGCGCCTCCGCGAGACACACGACAACGCCCCTCCGCCTCTGCCCTCTCCAATCCCGCCCGTCTGTCTGTCTGAAGCCCCGTCCGCGCCTCCTCCCTCTCCCGCGGGCTTCCCGCCTGGAGCTTTTGCCCTCCCCATTCCTTCCTCGGACGTCCTGCCGCTGTCCCATCGGCCGGTACCTTGGAGGGGCTTGTCTCCGACTCGACCACGCCCGCTGACCAGCACCGTCCGTCTCTTCCCCGCGAGCTCTCTCTGGAGATCTGCAGCTGTCCCGTCCCTCTAATCCTTCTCTCCGTCCCATGTGCTCTGTGCCGCCGGCCTGACTGTCAGTCCCGCATCAAGCAGAGGCATCCCCATCAAGGCCCAAACAGCACGGTACAGTGTCGAACAACTTGTCCCGGCAGAGTGCCACCGCAAACACAAACACAAACGCGTCCACAAGGCCTGTCTCCAAGCCGCCCGCATCTCCGCACGTCAACAAGACCAGTTCCGCCTCCGCGCCGTCGGACAGCGTGCCACCCGCAACATCTCCAGACCGAGCAGACCGGGAAGAACCTGTGGCAAAGGAAAGCAGTCACCAACGACCAGCAGGGACGATGGCGCCGGCCGTGAACCGGAAGAAGCAAAAAAGAAGACAGAAACAAGCCGCCCGGCTAGCTGCCGAGCAGCAGCTCAGTAACGGGGTTCATCCCGCTGATAATGCTGAGCAGAATGGACAGCCTACCTCCAACCACACTCCCACGGAAGAAGTAAAGCGCGCCGATGCAGAGCATGCAGCCTCGGTAGATGGCTTGGCAGACGGGGAGCACGACGCGCACGTCAACGGCGAAGAGCACCGCCAGGAGGACGAGCATGGGCAAGTGGATGCGCAGCAGCCTGGACAGCCGCAGTCGGAGGCCAAGGGGCCCGATGGGCAAGAGAAGAAAGCTACGAGCGGGAAGAAGAAGAAAAAAAGTAAAAAGAATCGCTCGGGTTCCCAGAATCACGAAGAAACCTCTACCTCCCTCTCGACACCTTCCGCCTCTACATCTCGACCGCCTGCTTCCTCCTCCAACGCCACCTCTCGATCTACGCAGAAGGCAAAGGACCGAATATGGAACACCTCGACACAGGAAGAACGAGAGAACATCAAGGCGTTCTGGCTCGAACTTGGCGAGGAAGAACGTCGTGCTCTTGTCAAGGTCGAGAAGGACGCTGTTTTGAAGAAGATGAAGGAGCAGCAGAAGCACTCGTGCAGCTGCACCGTATGTGGAAGGAAGCGGACGGCCATCGAGGAGGAGCTGGAGGTTCTCTACGACGCGTACTACGAAGAGCTCGAACAGTATGCGAACAACAACCAAGGCTCCTTCGAGAACGGTACACCGATTGTGCCTCCTCCACGGTTATATCAGCCTCCGATGCGCTCGCTCGACCGGCACTCTCAGGTACGAGGGCAACACCATCCGTCGCGGGGTAGAGTACAGGAGGTGCCAGATGACGACGAAGAACTGGAAGAGGAGTACGATGAGGACGACGAAGAAGACGAGCCCTACAGTGAAGACGAACTGGAAGATGAGGCAAGCCGCAATGCTCGTGCAGACTTCTTCGCATTCGGGAATAGCCTCACGGTCAAAGGTACCGCCGGCGGGTTCATTTTCCATAGTTGCATAGGCACTTTAGCTAACTCTTTTACTACTTTTTATAGATGGCATCCTCACAGTAGCCGATGATCTACTAAAAAATGACGGCAAACATTTTATTGACATGATGGAGCAATTGGCCGAACGTCGAATGCAGCGCGAAGAAGACACGCAGTATGGACTGGCCGCTCATCAGTCCCTTCACGCCGGGCATAATCACGGACCTCTTGACGAGGACGACTATGACGATGAGGAGGACGAGGAGTATGATAGCCAGGATGAGGAGGACTATGAGGACGATGAGATGGTCCGCTTGTCAGTCGTTGATGTTTTTGAACGTTGTGCTAACAGGTTTTTTTTAGGATGCGATGACTGAAGAGCAGCGTATGGAGGAGGGCAGGCGAATGTTTCAGATATTCGCCGCCCGGATGTTTGAGCAGCGCGTCTTGACGGCATATCGAGAGAAGGTCGCGGAGCAGCGTCAACAGAAGCTCCTTCAGGAACTAATGGAGGAGAAAACCCTGGAGGAGCAGCGTGAGGCCAAGAAAGCAAGAGAGGCCCAAAAGAGGAAGGACAAGAAGAGGCTCCAGAAACAACAAAGAGAAGAGGAGAGAGCTCGACGGGAGGCTGAGAAGGCCGCCGAGGAGGCGGCTGCCAGAGCCCTTGAAGAGAAGAAGCAGGAAGAGCAAAGGAGAAAGCGAGAGGAACAACGCAAGAAGAAGGAGGCTGAGAAGAAGGCGCAGGAAGAGGAGCGCGCGCGCAAGGAAGCAGAGAAGCAACGGCGATTGCAAGAGGAAAGGGAACGACAAGCCGAAGCCGAACGGAGGCAACGCGAGCAGAAAGAACGGGAGAAGAAGAAGCGCGAGGAGGCCAAGAAGAAGGAGCGAGAAGAACGAGAGGCCCGCGAGAGGGAGAACCGCGAGAAGAAGGCCAGGGAGGAGCGGGAGCGCAAGGCCCGCGAGGAGCAAGCCAAGAAGGAGAAGGAAGAGAAGGAGGCCGCGGCCAAGGCGGAGCAGGAGGCCAAGGAGCGGGCCAAGCGCGACGCCCAGCTCGCGCAGCAGCAGCAGCAACAACCGCAACAACCGCAACACCAGCAACACCAGCAGCAACAGCAGCAGCAGCAGCAGCAGCAGCAGCCTCAGGCGCCCGCGAAGCGGACGTCCGGGCCGTCGGGGTCCATCCCTCCGCCCCCTGGATTGCCGCATCCCCAGGGCTCGTCGACTCTCCAGTCGCCGCACTTCCAGGTCGCCACTCCCGTTGTGCCCAAGGCTCCCACGCCCGCCCGTCCCCGTCAACCATCGCAACAAGGCTCCCATACATCTTCTCCCCGGTCCCAACCGGCTGGTACGGAGGCGTCGCAGGCCTCGGTCTCGCCGCGGACCGCACCGTTGTCGCAATCGTCGGCGACATCAAGTGCTGCTTCAATCAAGGGTCATGGGCCACAACCAATCCTGCATCACCCTCAGCCTTCAGCGCCTCTGTCTCCATTGGGAGGAGCTGGAAGGACGGCCCATCCTCTGGGATTCCCCGGGATGAATGGGCTGCCTCCAAATCCGCCTCCTGGCTTACCCGGGATGGTCCCGCGTCCACCGATGGTCCATGAGATGCCCATGTATCCGCCGCACACCGGTCCGATGGGAGGGCAATTCCGAGGGTTTCCCGCTCCGAACGGGATTCCAATGCCCCCTGGCATCAATGGCAGCCATCCGATGCCTCCTGGACGGGGCTTCCCTCTAGACCCAGGCTTACCGTTTCCTGGACCGCAGTCGATGCCCGGACCAATATCTGCGCTTCAGGGCGGGCGGTCACAGGATCACTCCAGACAGGCATCAGGCTCTTTTGAGAGATCACCGCTCGACTCTCAGACTCAGCCACTACCCATTTCCCGACCAACTCCCATTAAGCGCCCGTCGAGCGCCGCCCCTCAGGACCAGCAGAAGGAAGGGGACAAGAGATCGCAGCAAGATGTTGACGATCTCAGTGCTCAACTGGGCAGCAGTGCGCTTCTCGATGATACCGATGTTCCCTTCACTTCCCACCTGTCCCAATCCTTGCCATCTGCGACAGCTCCCGGGCCCTTCCAAGGTCCCGCGCGTGCCAGCTTCGGCGCGTCGCCGTTTTTCACGGACCCTCTTGGCGGTAAGTATTGCAATCGTCCCTTTTTTTTCAGATGACTTTTTTTTTTAAAAAAAAAAAATGACTGACGGCTTTGGTGCAGCGCCGAAACATCCAAACTTCCCCATCGCTGCCGGAGCAGGAAGTACCTGGGGTACCCATATGCCCTTTGGGTCGCCCGCGTTTCCGGGTGCTCCAACATGGGGAGCAGGGACTGGTAAGTAGTCTGCCATGTCGATTCCCGAGACTTATCTTAGCTCACATTTGCTAGGTGGTGGTTGGGCCAATAATGCATTCGGCATCGGCGGTCATCACCGCGCTCATACGTCTCGTCCTGTTGCCATCCGGCTGCTAGTGATCCAGGCCTGCAAGCAGCTAGACGCGGCTGGTCCTACGAAGGGAGCACCTGACTTCCATGATGTGAACCAGGTGTTGCGCCAGGTTGACCAACTGAAACCCCTTACTGAACCTCCAATTTCGCTCAACGAAATGTTGGATATTTGCGATACGGAGGGTAACCCGCAAAACGGCGGCGGCAGCTTCACGGTCAAAGATGACGGCGAGAATGGGAAGTTTGTCAAGTTTGAGCCGGACACCAACAGTGCTCTCTCAAGCCACAGGGGTAGCATTGTGCCTGGCGACATTGGCAGTCCCGTTCCTAGCAGCAGCATACCTGCTTTTGGCGGGCCTAGGGGATTCCCTTCTCCACAGTCGGGGTTCTAGGCACTTGTCTCTGACGTACGCAGCCTAACATTCTATGCTCCTGCGCCTTCGGTTGATTCTCGAGCCTCCTCATGCGTAAAAGCGTCATTCTCCTCTTCTCTGCACGTTTCTCCTAACCTTTATTCCGAGCCATCTTGTTCCGTGATGTCATCCACATTACGCAGCGATTCCCATGGAGTTCACTCCGTGCAGAGCAATTGCATGTTCTGATCCTTACTGTGATGCGCTTCATGAACGAAACATGCCGCGTCATCCATCTTCTTAGTTCTCATCATTGTGGGACACGTTACAGCTTACTCTTTTTTTCTGTTCGAGTTCACATTGTGAGAGCCGCTGCCTGGTGTCCTATTCTTTTTTTCCCCCTCCACCTTTTTTCCCCCGTTTTATCCCTGTGTACTGTATGTAGCCAGGAAGAGCAGCGTCTTTCCACCCCTTTTTTTTCTCTTCTGTTTTTTTCTTTTTTTAACCAACACAAGGCAGGCAGGCAAATGACCAATGACCAATGACCAATGGCGAGACGGCCGACAGAAGGGGCCGTCTCTTATTTATTTCAAATGATTCCTACTGTTCTCCCGTCCGTCCGTATCACGTAGCCTTTAGCCTTTGTTTTTGTGTTCTCTCGATGTCAACAAGTGGTCTGAGCTCATGGTTGCCGTTATTCCCGTAGATACCAGTCATCGAGTCGAATGAAAGTGACCAAATAGGTAGGTGCGTTCTATATATACAGTACGATGTCAATTGGATCTATCCCTTAACCAAATAAGTGCATTTATCGCGGTAGTGGATTGACACATTGTTCCATATGTCTATAACCTCGGAAGATCTACCACTCAGTTCCCCCTAATCTCACCACATTGAGCTTTTAAGCTTTCTACAGTACAATGATTTACTCCGTCTGTCACTTGTCTGCAGGGGAACTAGAACTAGATGTACTGTACTGTACTGTACTGTATGGTACAGAATAATACAGTACAGTACGATACGGGGTTATCTAAGCTTAATCAGCTTAGCCTGTTTTTGATATATTGGCCCTATTATTACCTAGTTAGCTAGTATTGTTATTATTTTATTATTATTATTATTATTATTATTATTATTATTAGGCCCCCTATCAATCGGTTGATCGTCGGTTGGACTGTTAAGATGTTGAGCTGCATAAATGCAGTTCTGTACTGTACATCCTGTCGGCTCAGCTGGCAATAGTATTAATAGAATAGAATAGACAAGCTGAAAAGTGAATGGATGGATGGATGGATGGTCGTTTAGAGAGGTCCATGTATGTGGGTTGCATTTACGTTTACATGAAGTCTTTCTGGAGGAGGAGCCTATGTACTCGCGCGTGCCTCTCTCTCTCTCTCTCTCGTCGATCAGCGATCTCTTCAGAACTCAGCCCTCGCGGAGAATATACTCTTACAGCTCATCTCGTACGGAGGGGGAAAATGAAGAGAGAAACAACAAGGGGAAAAGGTCTTGAAAAGGCAATATGGGAAAAGAAGAAAGAGAAGCCAGGTGGTCTTCGTAACATAAGATCATGTGATAAATTCCTCCTTGCGTACTTATCTAGAAAAACTTGTGGTTATAATAATATTGGTTGAAGAGAAGAATTTCGTTCCCTTCAAACTACACGTTATGCAGACACTCCCCCCCTACTCCACCATACATACATACCTACCTACCTAGGTACATACATACATACAGCATACATACACACACGGGGTCATTCCACTCACTCGTTAGAGTCTTAACTGCACTACTGTCTCGGCTCCGTAACGACCCCCTCGTATTCCCTCGACCGGATATACTCCAGCGTCCGCTGGAAGTGGCGCTTCGGGTTCTCCAGGCTCGCGTTCGGCTCGCCCTGGTTGGTCTGCAGGTTCGAGTAGATTAGCTCGATGAGGCCGTTCAGGTACTTGGTCGTGACGGTCTCGGTCTGCTGGTCGAAGTAGTAGACGTAGCGGTTGAGGATCTCGACGAAGAGCTCCACCGACACGGCGGTGTCCATGCAGGCGTCGGCGACGCGGAGAGCGCGCTGGAGGCACTCGAGGACGCGCTTCCCATCGCGGTAAAGCTGTTGTCGGAGGAGAAGAGGTTAGCATAATGGATTCCCGCATCCATCGAAAAGGTTGAGGGATTGACGTTGAACTTACATTCTTCGGATCCTCCTCCCCCCTCATTGGGTTCTCGACCACCCACCACAGGTGACTTGCCAGATACACCGCCCGACACTGGTCCGGTTTCTTGAGCAGCTTGCTTCCGTGCAATGCTGCCTTCGTGATCAGAGTGTCGTAGTTCTCCTTCGAAAAACCTCTGGTTCCGTGGAGGGCGCCCGCAATGATACAGACCGCTTGGAATTGTGCTCGAGAGTCGCTGATTGAGTCCTCGTAAATCGTAAACGCTTGGGCGAAAAATTCGTAGCTGAATTCCTCGAAACCAGTCTGATCGGCAACTTCACCGCACATCACGAACAGGCGGAGGGCCAAATCGGCACATCCAGAGTTCACTCGTTGATAAAGGCTGTTGATGCATTGATGCAGAAATCGATAGAGAGCCGAGGATTGTGACTCCCAGTTGTCATCGTAATGTTCCCGAGACTTCAGCTTGCGAGCGAGCCGTAGCGAAGCAGTGACGATCGCTGGAATGGTGTACCTCATCCGATCGTTGCCCTCGGCATATGCCTTACGGGTCGCTTGTAGAAGCTGCGCGGGGCATGTCAGTGCAGGAGTTCTTATTCTCTTGCGTAACGATACACACCTTTAGTTGGGTATCGTTGTCCGGTGCCTGGATGAGATGGACTAATCTTGCAAGCAATCCCTGCTCCTCTATCGTCTCATCGGTTTCGCCTCCGCGTCGTTGCGACCCAGGGTATCCCACAGGCTGTTGCATGCCTTCCCTGATCAACACCCTAAGGACCTGTAGAACCCTATCCAAGTTCTCTGCCGTCGTGATCAAGGTCTTGTTACGCAAAATACTACGAATGACTTCACCTGCAACGCTTCTGCGCGTAGGATACGACTGTGAGGACAGAAGAGGAATATAGTGGGGCAGGGCTAGAGCTGTGAAAATAGATGCATATGAGCGAAGAGGTGCAAGGAGGAGGTTCAAGAGGTTCTGCTGTGCAGGGGCGGAGTGTAGGTCAGCGTGATCTGCATATTCAGCGGTCTTCTGCTCTGCGTATTCGAGGACCTGGTCGACATATTCTGTACTTCACGTTAGCAGAGGAGATAATCATTATGAAATCCACTGGACACCGCCCAATACCTAATCGATCAGGATAAATGTTCCTTTGGAATTGTTAGCTCGGCCAAAAGCATGAAGAACTATCCCAGGGGTCTTACAGTGCAAGATTGACAAGCGATACTAATAGCGCCATTATGTCCTGAATTGGCAATCCCCGCGCCTTGATCAAGTTGACAACCTGTTCGTAGAAGATCTCATACAACTTGATATCCGCTGGAATGCCCGGCTTCGCACCGCCGCTTTCTCCATTGGTGGCAGGAGCCTCTTCTGAAGGCTTTGTAACTTCACCAAATGCGTTGACAGGCTCCTCAGTCTTCGTGCCATTCTCTTGAACAGCGCCCGTGGCCGTACCACGGTTACCGTCCTCTCTTGACTGATCGGTCAATCGGACCTTCTCGAGCAACTTCGCTACAGCTTCTTCCTCGGCTTGCTTCCGTGCCGCTGGATCCACAGCCGACTCCGCCTCCCTCACCCCATATGACGACAGCCGGTCCATCAATCCAATAACTATCTTTTTCAAGTCAACGTGTGGGTTGAGCCTCGAGATGGCGGTGAGCATGAGATCTAGGGTGTGGAGGTGATATTCGTCGGGGAAGACCTTCGTAATGACTGCGATCATGACTTTAGTGCATTGAATCCGACATGATAAGAGCATATGTCGCCATACCTTCGAGGAGATACTCTTGCGCCAGGACGTCCCGACACATGACGATCTGTTCCAGCAGGGCTGGTAATATTACCGACTTATAGGTGTCAAGGTCTACCAACTGGCTCAGCCGGACGATGTTACTTCCGACCAGCAGCTCCAGCTCCCGTCTCTCCTGCGTTCTCTGCTCCCGCTCCCTCGAATGCCCTTGATGTTGTAGCCTGACCCAGAGCTTATTCATCTCCACGAAGTTTGTCAAGATGAAGTTAATCGAATCCTGCAAATTGCCTTCAGGGCCAGTGCCATTTCCCGTAGGTAGATGGTCCCTCGCCTGACCAGACAGGTAGTATCTCAGGAAGAGGCCGCGGATCGGATGTTGCACGCCCCTACTCATCTCCATCATGTCCTTCATGATCTCTTTGACCGGGGCATCCTCAACCGACATGTAGACTGTTCCCACTGTGATCATGAGGTAGAGGCGGGGAATAATATTGCCAGCATATTGCACCAACTCGTAGAGGTCCGCGAGGTGGTTGACCGGGTGGTTCTCGCGCAGGTAGACGGCCAGATGCCGCAACGCATCGAAGACAGCCATGTACAGCTCGTAGTATTGCTTCGGCCCTAAACTCGACGTTCGCAGCTCGGAGACAAAGGTCGAACTAATTATCGATAGAAACCGTCAGTAAACTGGCTGGAGAAGTGGCAGCCGAATCTCGCTGCCTGCGCTGAGGAGGTTCTCAGAACTTACGCGCACTTGAGCGCGTCCATCAGCTTTCCCGGTGTCTCAAGGCATTTTCGCATCATATGCGATTGCTGCCGTACCACTCCCAAAGCCTCCTCGAGCAGGCGGCTCTGGTCTTCGGTGGGAGATGTGGTGCTAGCCATCGTGCTGGAGGGGACCTAGGTCCGGGGGCCAACACGTGGGTGCTTCAATGACCGATTGCAGGATTTGGGAAGCACTCGAGATGTTGCTTTCAAGAAACTATCGCTCCATAAACAACAGTGAGAAAAGGACAAACATGCGGTCGTCTGGCGGGATGCGATGCGCTTGGTATCTCGGTCTGGGGTCGGGAGTTTACGAGCTCGCCGTCCACTTGATAAGACGCTAGCCGTCCCTCGCTAGCATCGCCGCAGCAGCGGCCCGGTGCTGGGACCTTGCGGATACATCCAGCCATGTGAAACATCAGCGACGGTCCTCTCGAAATACACACAACGGGGGCCATGGCCGTCGAGGTCAATCAATTACGGCCATGCATGACAATTCTTAAGGCATAGACTTTTCTGAATTCGTCACTGGATCCCCGGAGTTGCTAATGGTGTCCATACAGTACCCATGTTCTGAGACCACAGCTACGGAGTGAAAGGAGCATGTTACCATGCATGTCAGCTGTAGCTGCCTATAGGATGCAAGAACTTGATCAGGCTACTCTAGTGGAGAATTCACCCTCATATACTTGAAGAAGGAGAGAAATCCGGTATCTAACAGTCAGAAGGGCAACGTCTGCTGCAGAATATACAGGCCAACGTTCCCTTCTCATAGAGAACAGACATTTTCCTGGCCTAATACCTCTCATACCAAAACACGGATCCAGAGGAGCTCTGTAACAAAAAAAATACAAACTCATGTTGACCAGTTTAAAGGGAACGTCTGTCGATCGGACTGAAGGCCAAGGCCTAATGGAGATTTGAGATAGAACCTGAAGTCCTAACCCTTAAAAATGATGAGAAGAATGTCTTTGTTGTTGATAGGAATCTTAACCCCGTGTTCCGCATTCATCGATAGAAACAATCCCCGAATATCTATGCTCCCATTAATCTTGTTCTGAATATCTGTCGTGGACATCATATCTTTTTCGAGTGCAGTACGTTTGCATTTCGGACCGCTGGATGGTCAGTTCTTGTTGTCAGCGCTTGATGATTCTAGCTACTTGAAGATCCACGTAGGGCTTCGTTGTAATATTTCGAAAATTCGGAGTCGTTGGGTTCATCGACGGGGAAAAGAACTTCAGGAACGGTCTTTGATGAAGCCGCTGGCTTGAAGGACCTAGGAAAGGAAAGTAAAATATCTTCCTGCCAAAAGCATAGGTTGGGTTTTGTGACCCCCTCTCCACCAATACGAGGGTGTGAGCTTTTTGAAACTGTTCTTGAAAGAGCACATGCCATTTTATATCCTTTTCTTTTTGTTGATTTTTCTACATACTATGCGGGAATTCTTATGTATATGCATGTATGTCCATTCTATTCTATTCCTAACGTTTGCGTTAATCGTGCATCAATCACATCATGCCAATCTGATCTCATCTAACATTATATCCCTCGCATAGCAGAAACAATTGGCTCGTCTATTCATTATATCCGTCATAAACATAAATATCATCCCTATGAGCGTCGCGCATTCAACACATTGACTCGTAGGGGACAAAGGGGGGAATGAAAATCTAGTCACAAGAGTCTAAAACGCCGGTCATATATGCAATCGAAAATCTGAATCTAGGTGCCCGTGAAATGCACGAACAGGCAATGAAACGTAAGTCGTGAATACGTCACGTTATTCTTTTCTTTTCTCGGTCACAGAGTTCCGTTGTGGTGCTGGGGAAATCTGACAGGAGGGATGACACGCGGGTTGGGGGTTTCGGTCGGCTGCGGAGGAAGTGGCGGCAGATCCACGGAGGTTGTCTTCGCGGCGGTTGAGCTGGCGCTACTCAGCGCCTGGACCGGAACAGGCATGTGGTAAGTGACGTTCGAGCTCTTGATTCCGGATCTGTTCACGCCTGTTCCTACAGACCGCTGAACCGGAGTGTGGACGTTGTAAGTGGCATTGTAGCTTCTGACTCGGAGATTGCTTGCGGCAGTTGAATTGAGGTTGTCACGCACTGAGAGGGACGGGTAGTAGGTGGTGTTTGAGCTTCGGACTTCGATTATGGTCGTTGAATTGTATGTTTCATTTGTTCCCAGGGACCGTTTTGGGTTCTGAGCCGGAACAGATGCACTGTACGTTTCGTTGTAATCGCGGGCTTCGAGTCCATATCTCCCGGTAGTGTTGGTGTATTGGATAGACCTGGCCAGTCTTCTGACTGTAGCAGGCTCATGGTATGTGAGATTATTTGACTCTCTGCGGTATTTATGCCCAGAGACGTCAACAGTGACCGTAGACGAGTTCGTGTTCCAGAAAGGCACGCCAGTGCTTCCTGGGGCAACTGGAATAGAGGCTGAGGGTAGGTAAGGCGTAATAGGAGAGATCGAACTGGCTATGGCCTGCGCGCTGCTCGACGAAGAAGTCGGTTGGACGGTCACTGTCACAGGAGGCAGTCTGGGGCCCGGTTCTGTGACGGTCTTTGTCGCTTCTACCGTCTTGACCGTGGTCTTGACCGGGCCGTAAGCAGTTTGCGAGCCTCCATCGACGTCCACGACGGAATATGGCACTTTTCTTCGATGCAAAGATTCATCTGTTCCCTGCTGAGGGGAGACAGGAACAGCGTAGGTTGCTGTGATTGACGAGAAAGCGAGAAGCACAGCGGCCGGGTTGAGATGCATAGTCGCGTGGCGTGCTGGCAGATTCACAAGAAGAATGCAAAGCTGTTTTCAATTCGTGGAAAAAGTAGAAATATTTAAATTCTGAATATTGAATGTACTGTACACAGAATCAGAGACGTGAAGCTCTGGAAAGCGACTGCTGATAAAGTTTGAAGAGGATGGAAGGAAAGGGAGACATAGAAGATAGAAATAATACAAGGACAGACTAAAATTAAGAAGCACGCAATCCATTATCAGATAGACTAAAATTTGAGAGGGCTGGGGCAGGTGTGATTTGTCCCGGCGTCGCCTTGGAGATCTCGGTGAGCTTGGATGCATAAGGAGGCTGGGCAGCGCATCACCAAACAAGTTGTATGGCCCAGCCACGGTGATTTTGCTGCTGCACCTAGCACCATGCAACCACAGAACGTCAAGTATCGGATCGACGTTTAGAATGGTCCACAAATCTCTGGACCCTGCTTCTCTAAGCTGCTTGCTATACGCGATGCGGAGTAGACAGCCTGGTGCTAGTGAGGTCGGGACGACGAGCCGCAGCGCCCGATTCGGAGCCGGCGGGCGATCCATGTGGCTTAGTGTGGCTGGATGCCGAGCCCGGCCCATCGGACGTGCAGCCGACTCTACTGCAGCGTCGGTGGGATTGACAAACACGTTCTCACTGTGATGATGTGGCGGTTTGCGTTTCCACTTCATGTAGATTTTTAATGGTTATAATATGGCTGTTTACATCATAAAACATCACAATAACTCACATCCCCATTGGGCTGCAGGGAAGCCGGGAAAAGGAAGTGAAACCAGCTGCGGCCATGGGTCGGGAAGCCACAGTCAGCTCACATGTTTCCAGATGCTGGATTCAACCAGTGCTCTCTATGGAGTGTTCTCCACAGGCCACAGACAGTTTGCCATTACTGGAACGCGATCCAAAGCGCCCACCGTTGATCATAACGCCAGATCTTCCACTCTGACTAGCCCACATCCCATACCTGCACTTGCCCATCCAGCGCATCGTTGGTTCGGATTCCAAGAAAGTGCCGTGATATGAGTACCATCGTCGTAAATCGTTATGGTTACGAGACCATTGATCAGTTTTTCTCCCATCATGCTTCTCAGATGGCTAACATTCTCTGCTCGGAATCCATCATGGAATCTGCTGACGCCGGATGTTCCTTCCTTCTTGCCCTGGGCCCACTCGTGAGTGAACCACGTCTGCTGCCAATGTCTCTCCTTGGTATATAAGAGCCTTCTCAGAGGATTCACCGCAATAACCGTCCCACCCGTACATCCCATCAAAGCAGACGGATGCCAGGAGCTGCAAGGAGCCAACGCCGACACCGTACTTGGCAGCTTCGCCACTGTGGTTGTCGTGAAGAAGCGCCGAAGAGCCAGCAGTCGTACGAAATCGTTCTCGTCACTGGAGAAGAATGACTGAAGGAAGGGAGAATACGACATGTGCATTGAGCCCATTCGCATACGGGTCGTTTCTACCATGTCCTTCTGAGGGTCCAGGATAGAGAATAAACGTGTATGTCCATCCATAGACACAGACCCAAGGAGATGCGGATGGGTTGGATAGGCTGAAGCGAGGCTGAAGACATATGTCGAGTGCAATTGGTGGTACATGTAGGGAAGAGGATCTGATTCAGTCCCACGCTTATCTGAAGACGCGATGTTCCAAATTGCCACGAAGCCATTGGCGCAGCCGACGGCAATGTCACTTGGAGATAGCCAGGTCACACAGCTACAAACCGTAGAAGGAGGTTTTGCTGAGAAGGCAGGAGAAAGAACTCTATCTGTATCACAGGTGTCAGTCAAGAATGTATTGACCGCATTTGTTGGCTTGTATTTCTTACAGAATTCTGTTGCATTAGGATCTCTGCTCAATTTGATATCGAGAACCTTCACAGTGCCATCTCCCCAGACACCGGCCAGGAGACCAAGATTCTTCGAAATGTCTTCGTCGTCTTCCTCTCGCGAAGCTCGAGCCATCGGGCACCAAGATATTCGTCTCAGGTCGCCCCAATCAGTACACAGCACCAGCCGCAGCTTCGGCTTGAAAGTCATGTCAAGTCTTCTTGTAAAAATGTCGTCCTTTTTGGCTTTGAAAGACCAGATCTGCAGGGCTGCTGGATATGGTTCGGATGGTGTAAACGCCGGAGCACCTTTTGGCTCCGCTTGTTTCGTATACTCTTTCTTCTGCTCCTCGGTTATTGGGACGACAACAGCAAGGTATTGAGTGAGACCGCCTTGATTCGGAGCCCAGGCAAGACACTGGACCTTGTTCCCCATGTTCAAAATCCACCCTTCCCGCAACTTCCTCGGTTTTTGAGTGGAATCGTTCAGGGCCTCGTCTGCTACAGAAGATGAGGGATGCGTCTTCGTGTCTTCAGAAGGCTTCGCGTCCTTTCTCTTTCTAGCCTTCACCTCGCTCCAAGCTTCGCCAAAATCGAGACACTCTTCCTGTCCCAATTCAGTGACTATCCGGTTATCTGTCGGTCCGATGATTACGGTATGCTTCCCTTTCTTCGGCCGCGGCAAGTATACGCGACGGGCTTCTTCTTCGCTGATCTTCTCAATCTGCTGTCTCTTCCTGAACCTCCCACCAATGTTATCGTCATAGTACCAGTCCCAGCCCCTTGTAGCCTCCCGCTTCATCTCTTCAGGATCGACTCCAAACGTCTGCCCACAACCGTAATTCGACATAGTCTGAGCCTCGTCTAGAGACGCCCTGGTTGGGAAGGTCGAATCCACACCCCGGAACCACCGATCCCGTGCGTAAACCATCGCCAGGAGATCGCGCTCATCCGTTCCAAATGTCAGTCTCAGATGCACACCCTTCCCGACGTGCTCCACAGGGTTCCAAATGCCGCGATAGTGAGTCTCATCCGGGCCAAGCGCAAGCGTGCCATCTGGCCTTCTCTTCTTGTTGTACCTCGACCGCATTACCAGAACCTCTCCATCGGCTGCCTTCCCCTCAGCATCGGAAATTTCTTCGTCTTCGGAAACAACATCCATCCCGGGAAGGGGACCGCCTTCCTCGTCTTCCAAGACGTCATCTTCATTTGCGTCCTCAAAGTCTTCTTCCTCATCTCCGTCTCCCACATTGGCAAACTCCTCATCTGATGAGATGTCTCTGTTGGCCCTCCTTTTGCCTTTGCCGCGTGGTGCTCTGGCTGCTTCTTCGGAACCGGACTCTCCGCTGATTCCGGCAACCTCAAATGGGTCATCTGTGTACCTGGTTCTGGGCCCCGACAGGCGAGAAGACCTGCGCGCTGGGGCCATATCAAATGAAAAAAAAAAAAACCAAAGGAGATTACTAAAGTATCAGTGGAAGCCCGAATATTTCAGGTGTTTATGATGGTTGTGGCTGGGAACGCCGAGAAAAAGCGGCGCTTCAAGGCAGAATGAGATCACTTGGAGTGACATGCACCGATGAAAAGAGAACACCTCTGAGACAGACACTGCATCAAAAGAAGACGCACACAGGTGCTAAAATTATAGCTCTTTATGGAAACACATTATCTCATTTTTCCCCCTGTGTAGATGGATTGCACTCCGTTGAGATGGATGGTGAATGGCTCCCGCAGCTATGCCCAATGATCTTGGCATTCCGCTACATAAATTACCGTAGCTTAACATCGTGTTACCAATATTACCAATTCAATAATCCCCCCCCCCCGGCAGACAGTCATCAACTACCTTGAATGGTGGATGGCTTAGAATTAACTGTTATTAATACTTGCAAACTATTCCAATCATTATGCGTTTCGTCTAGCAGGGTTCTAACCAGAGTCTGAAGAATATTACACACCCAATTATCTCAAACCCCTGGAAATACGCTGCTAACCCAGCTCAGTAGACAAAGGAGGCTTCATGCTGTACGTGGATAATCGGAAGGCTTCAAATAAATCCAGCTAAGTAATCATGTATATATTAACAAAAACTCCTCGGTTAATCACATTTGTCTATTGTACTCGTTCTAACTGTCACATACCTACCTCTATTGGAACTCTATAAAGTACGACATGGACATGAACTAGGTCATAAGTGGCTGACTCACACGAAAGATAGGAACAAAATTGATTTGCCCTCCGGCAAAAGCCGTTGTCATCGCAGGTCAACCGTCGCATGGGGTTCAGGTTCTGGTTTTGGCAGAAGGGAAAACTCGACCATATCTCCAATCTCATCATCACTCAAGTCCTCCTCGTCCCCATAGAAATCTGCAGGTTTCCAGCCCGCTATCCTTCTAGCATTGTGCCTCTGTCTTGCCCTCCTTGCAGCGAGTGCATTGCGGATGACCCAGGCGCACAGAGCGAGCAGGGTTGCAGAGAAGAGGCCGATGAATAAGAGGAGCACGCGGGTCTTGGTTTTGGTGCGTAAGTCTAAGCTGCGAACCACATCGTCCCGTGATGGGTCCCATTTAAGCGTCGCACTGGTGCCCAGGACGTGACCCGAAGAGTTGAGAGCAATGACACGGATAAATGGGTGCGTGTTGTTCGCTGGGATGGGGATCATGGTCTCAAATCCCTTTTTAGGTAGCGCAGCGAGTTGGAAGTACTCGCTCTCGTCGGCGCCAGCAGAGTCGGCGCCCTCCATGACCCAGGTTACGACTTCCGTGGCCCCGTTCCAGCTCACGTAAGTTGCATTCTTATGTATAGCGATGTCTGGATCTGTCTTTGGGAGGCCGACCCAGGGATGCTTGAAGACTCGATACGAGAGGATCTCGTTCTGGCCGAAACGAGACTCAGGGCCAAAGCGCACGTCGCACAGGACATCTCCGTCTATCGAATACTCAGTCCAGGCGGCGTTGGAGCCGTACCCCACGAGAACATTGCCGCTGTCGAGAACTTGCATTGACCCCTGTGACTGGCTACTGATTTGGTGTGGATTCCAGTATTCGTGCCGGACTTTGACTGTCATATTCTCCATGTCCACATCCAAATAGAGCCCTCGACTGATATGTTCGGGAGCGTCGCTCCCGCGGGACGCATTGTCGAATAGGGTGATAGCGGTGCCATTATCGCGAAAGCGCGCGTGGTGCTGCCAGCTTATATTCGTGGCCGCACCACCGGAAAGGTCCTTAAACATGTTGTTCTTCCCGCCTAGCTTCCATAGGACCTCTCCCGTCTTGCCATCAATGTACGCGAGGCAACACATGTACCGCGATGAGACCAAGAAATTACCTTTGGCGTCTTTGTCGACGCTGTTGATGTGGAAGAAGTCCCATGGACTGTCCTCGCTTGTACCAGCGCCTTCGCGCGCGCGATAGGCTTCAGTGAAGTTGAAGTGCTCCGAGGCGCGCCATTGGAAGAGCAGCTCTCCCGTTTCGATGTCAACTTCCTGGAACGTGCCATCCCAGATCCAGCCTTTTTCGGGGCCATACATGGAGGTGAGATTGGCCGGAACAACGTCGTAGATCGTGAACACGGCAGTTCCGTCCCGAGTGATATGGAACTCATGAAGATCGGCGGGCAGACCATTAGCGGCACCGAGCTTATATACCTCTTCGTACGAAGAGTCCAACTTTCAGCGGTCAGACTCGAGTTGTGAAGACATTTTTCAAAAGACTATCTGTGTCTTACAAAGTAATAAGTCCCTTCACCGTGCCCAACCACGGCATCATTGCCCACCCAAAATGTAAGATACTCCTTACCCTTGAACGTGTGCATACTCAGTCCGTAGGTATGCCCGTAGGGCTTGAACCAAACCAAATTCCCATCCTGATCGAGAATCATCGGGCCGGGGTGTTGGACGCTAGCTCCTCGCGGAGCAATCATGGTATATTGTCCATCATTGCACCGGTCGCTGCGCTGTACATAATTCAGGACAGGACCGATCAGGTCTGAGGAGAAGTAGGTCTGGTTCGGCCACTTTCCGAGGTCTCCACGGTCGTAGGAGATGGACTGATAGTAGGGCCCGATATCCGCCAAGACACTAGGGGAGATAAGCAGAAGCAGGCACCCCAACATGATGGCACATGGAGGGGATGACCTCGATCTGCGCTGTCGATGCCGGAGTTGACTGCGCCATCAGATAAATGGTTTCAGGAGATGAGATCAATAATAAGACCAGCTGCTAAACTGGAGCTCCTTGGTCCGTCGTACCCATTTTCACCCCGGTACAAACGCCGGTATCTTGGCATCCGTCACGTTGGCAGTTTTTAACTGGTTTCGAGAGCCCCAAGTGGAGTAGGCGACGAAGCCTTGGGGCTTTGCTTCAGCAACTGAGCACGCGACCTTTCAAAAATTCACCGCCACCGGGAAGTCAACATGATGATGATGATAATAATAATATGGCACCTGATCAACGAAACAAGTCTTAACAGATTGTATTTGACCTTGCGATGTGAAGAGCATCAGTGCAAAGTCATCCACCAAAACTATGGCCTGGCCCGAGCTCAGGTTGGCGTCGCTTAGGAGCGTAGAGGATTATCGGTAAATACGGAGTACACATTGCGCTGTACACAAAGATGTGCCTTCACTCGGGCGTGTCTTTACAGCCAAATAATCAGCAGTTGTTCGGTCATAAAGCACGTGATTCTTGGACTGATTAGGTAGTGATCCGCTGCTGCCCCAACGTGGGTTGGCGAACTCGACATCAATGATCCCCGCGCCGGCATAGCAGACTGGCTCTACCAAGAATAAAGCGAGAACACCCAGGGAGCATAATATCAGGATCGCGAGCCAAGAAACAGTCCGCTTCAGAAGAGTTCTACTCGCCTGTGGTTCCATTCCAAACCCAATGCACTGAGATTATCCATAAATTGGTTGAGGCTTCTGATTTCCACGATTCATCATGACTCGTTACCCTGGGATTCTGCACCAATATGTATGGATCCATCGTCTGATCATTTTAATGCCATTGAAACCAGGCTGATGGATGTCGTTCTGTTGGTTCTAGTCTCCCAGACTTGTTGCATTTGAATATGCTGCGCATTCAAATGCGAGGAGAAAGCCCCATAGCCTACTCTTCATCGGGGGCTTATCAGACGGTTTCTCCACCGTCCGCTTTGTAGATGACCTTGTCGAAGCTCTTGAACCAACGGATTGGTCTGTGTTTCATGTACTTCTTTCCTCGTCTTATGTTGGATGGGGACTCGGCAGCTTGGGCAAAGACGTCGAGGAGATTGCCCAATGTGTGCAGTACGTGCGGAACTACAAAGCATCACAGCAAGGCGAAGAGTCTACTCCCGGAAAGGTTGTGATAATGGGCCATTCTACCGGTAGCCAGGACGTCCTGCATTACCTCTACGCTCCAAACCCGTTGCCTCAGAATCCCGATTTCGATGACGGTCTGCAGCACCTCACTCGCCCTGAGGTCGACGGGGCAATCCTTCAAGCACCCGTCTCTGACAGGGAGGGTTTGCTAGCTCTCATAAAGTCCGGAACGGCAAAGGACACGCCTCATGCCCTCCAGGGGCTCTATGCCCAGCTAGTGGACATGGCGAAGAGACAGACGTACACAGACAAGTTGGATACCCTGCTGCCTCTGTCTATGACGGCACGACTTGGATATCCACCTAATGTCGCCATCAGCAGTCGGAGATTTTTGAGCCTGGCCAGTCCCGATAGTCCAGAAAACCCCGAGGAGGATGATCTCTTCAGCTCTGATCTAAGCGACGAACGTCTGAAAGATACTTTCGGAATGATCGTACCACGGGGCCTCTTGAGGACCAAACTCTTGGTATTGTATTCGGGCAGAGACGAGTTTGCGCCTGAATGGGTCGATAAGGAGAAGCTACTTCAAAGATGGAAGTTGGCGGCAGATGGAGCAGGGAAGCACATCTGGGACAGCACGTATAGCGGAGTCGTCCCTGGAGCTACCCACGGTCTAGGCGGCGACGATGAAAATGAAGCTAGGCGCGACTTGGCCTCCAGAGTCACTGGGTATCTGAAAAGTATTGAATAGCTGTCTTGAGTCAACTCTGACAAGGGAACCATTGCTCCTTACGACTGGCGAGTCCAAAGTCCACCATGAAAGGTAGGCCTACTAGGCCGTGCAAGGTTCTTAATCTTTTCACAAACCAAATCTAGTATACATAACAAAACAAACATCATTCACCTGCACATGACATTAAGAGAACCACTAAAGCGCGATGCAGGCGGCAAGGAATTGAGAAAAGAAAGGGTATAGCACGAAGGAAATGGTAAGAAATCCAGGTGCAAGGAGAAAGCCAAGTGAAACACTTGACGGTTGTTTGAATCCCTGAAGGATTGGTATTGGTTTTCCTCCCGGAAACCAAGTGACCGAATGATCGATTCAGACTTTCAGCCACAATGAAAATACGCCCTTAAGATATTCCACAATCTCGTGTCCTCCGAGCTTGCTCTCTCCGTAGAGACGATCCACAAAGGTGATCGGGCACTCCTCGACCTTAAATCCCATCGCCTTGGCACGGACCATCATCTCCATCTGGAACGAATAACCCTTGCTCGTTGTGCTGGTAATGACTTTCTCCAACACGCTTTTCCTGTACAGCCGGTAACTGCCTGTCAAGTCACTGACTCCGGGCATCAACATGACATCCGCGATGAGGTTGGCTGTGCGCGACGTGAATTTGCGGAAGAGGTCCCAGCCATACACACCACCCCTCATGTTGCCGCGACTCGCGTATCTAGTTCCAGTAACAATGTCGGCGTTTGTCTCCTTCTGGATCTTGATCATCTCCGGGATAAACTTAGGGTGGTGACTGAAATCAGCGTCCATGATGATGACAAAATCACCGGTCGCAAACTGCAGGCCGTGCACGTAGGCGGTTCCGAGACCCAGCTTCCCTGCACGAGGCTTCAGGATGATGTGCTCAGGACCCCAGAGTCGTTGGAGCTGCTTCGCGACCTCGAGCGTGCCGTCAGGAGAGCCATCGTCGACAATTATGATCTCCCAGTTAAGGTTACTGTGTTCCGAGGTAGTTGTTAGGCGTATTGCACTTCAATTGAATAAATAATATATAGAAAATAAACAAGGATCCTCACTTCTCTCTGAAGGTCCTCTCCAGCAACCAGCAGATGATTGGGAGGTTCTTGCGCTCATTGTAGGTGGGAAGGATAACTGTGTACTTGTGCTCCGTGGCACCCATCTTGTTTTCAGCAAAGTCGCAAAGCCTGAAGAATTAACAAATTACCCTTCTTTAACGCGACAAATCAAAGGAATGTGGACAAACGGAGTTGAACCGGAGCTTGTCGCTGGTGTTCAGGGTATCGAGGCCAGCTTGCCAGATCCAGGAGGTGCACTCACCGCCTTGGGCAGAATGGAGCTTCCCTACATAGCTTCGCCTATCACTTATCGCGATGGATTGTGCTTATCCAATATTGCGATCCGGACAAACCCCAACGAAACAGGGTGGATAGGCAATTCAGCATGATCTGATTTAATTGTTCTTAGTGTGTGCGTGAAAAGAAAATATTTGTGACAATGGAATCCCAGGGGTCTAAACACCGTCGCAATCCCTCTGTCAAATGTAAGCGCCCTGCCAGCAGTCATGTTCTCCTGCCTCTTCCTTCCTGCACGAGATGGTCCTGTGGCATCTGGCATTGCCTTGAAGATATTGACTTGGCCACAGCCACCCGCCCTCGAAGTGTAACGAAAGGTCCTCTGGATGCAACTGACGAGTAAGCATGTATTCGATGATTATTGCTCTCCCGGGATGGCTTTGAGTATTTCTAACAGTTTGTCAGTCCGCTTGCTCCCTCAGAAAATCTCACCTCCCCTCGTCAGTCGCAAGTGCAGTCTCCAGTCAGTTCTGGCAGTCCTGCAAGGGCATCTCCTGCAGCATTGGACCATCTGGCAGCGGGTGACCTTGCAGCGCCGCGGAAAGACTTATCGTTCCTCCTCCGACCAGAGATATACCATCCCCTTTCACAACTCGAAATACCACCTCCATTTCGTTCTGATTTTCCAAATCCTCGTCCAGATGAGCCCTTGTCGTCTTCTCTCAGTACCCTCGACAGGCTGTTGGCAGAAGGCCATTTCCTCCACGCTGCGCACCTCTGTGGAGCTCTCTTGAGCTCTCCCGAAGTCTCCCCTACGGACATAAACACGATATTTACTTTGTTCTACACTCGGTTAGCATGTTTGGAATTAACGGGAAATACCATTCTTGCAGCTCAGGAATCCAAGGCATTGGAAGATTTAAATTCCGGCTTCTACTATCTTGACGCAGACCTCGATACCCCTGCCAGAGAGGGTGACCGCCGACGCCGTCCCCGTCACATCGTCCCCTGGCCTCTGCGTGTCCTTGCTGTGAGATTACAGAGCATCGGATTTGGAGATACGCGCAGAGGCATTGCTGGCCTGTACGAGCTTGGGCTGGAAGCGCGACGAGAGATAATGCGGCAAGGGGTTGACAAGGCCGAAAGAGAGATCTGGAAAGAAAGGCTAGCGGACCTTGGGATACGGAGCGTGAATGCGCTGGTCGAGATGGGGGATCTGGATGCAGCCAGACGGCAGCTAGAGAGCTTGAAAGGACCCGGGACTGAGGGCGACATCGACAAACTGAGGAAGGCACTTTTGTATTTGCGGATCGGTGATGTGGGGTCCGCGAAAGAGATTCTGAACGAGTCGAGCCAGCTCGGAGAAGGGATTTTGAAGCCTCTGCTGGCCATGGCCGAAGGTCGCTACGACGAAGCTGCGGCTGGGTGGAGGGGTCTCCTGGAAAAGACTTTCAACAGAACTAACGAGTCCATGATCGCTCAGAATCTAGCGGTATGCTTGCTATACACTGGGCAATTGAACGAGGTATGGCTATTATGGATCGGTTGCGAGCAGTCGGCTATCTCTGTTCAAAAGACTAATTTCTCAACCACAGTCTCGTGCGCTTCTCGAGTCCCTCGTATCTGCCAATAACTCCTTCCAAAGTTTGACATTTAACCTCTCAACGATCTACGAGCTCTGCTCTGAGAAGCCGAAGAATCTTAAGATGCAGCTTGCAGAAGAGATTGCTAAGCAGTCTCACTCGGGGGAGATTAATCTCGATCGGAGTAATGCGGACTTCAAGCTTTAAAGACGTCCGACGATATCCTTGCTTGGTTTTGAAATGCTTTTCCGGCGTTGGGTTCTAATACAATTCAGGCCTGTATGATTACGATTGACGAACAAAAGGTTAGGAGACATTGAATCAGAACTTATCTGCCCTGTTGGTATGGCCATTGTGCAATGTTCTGTGGAAACTCACAGTTCAGAACCCCATTAACTGCCCCCATGCGCCTGGAACTCTGCAAAACCCCATTCAACATTGACGAGCTCATCCGGCTTCCTTGATCGGCTCTAACTTCCTGGGATTAACCTTGGATTTGGGTTTCCTGATGATAATTTTATCGCCTTCCTTTTCCCAACCCAGACCTTCCTTCTCGGCCAGCTTCTCCCACGTCCAACCCTCCGTGTCCCCTGCGCAGCCCTTCACAATCCACTTGACATCCACGTTCAGATACGCGCTCCCAACCGCCTTGAGGGCATGCCTCCTGACTCTGTCCACTGCCCAGCCCGTCACCGCCCGCATATACCCGTCTATCCCTTTCCTTGCTTGCCAGAAAGCGATCCAGTTATCGTGAACGAGCGCCGACAGCACGCGGTCGACTAACTCGGAATGAAATCCATGCTTGACCCGTGCTCGTGCCCTCAACGCGAACGCAGCGACCAGATCGCTCTGTCGGCATGCATAGTCGAGGATCAGGTAGGAGGTAAACTCGGTCAGCTCGGCCGCGGCCAGAGGGTGGGAGGGGGAGTGCAGCTTGTCGAGGAGGTAGCGGAGAGATGGGAAGTATGAGGGCGGGTGCTGCGCAAGGATGGAGAGGCGAATTGAGAAGATGTGGACCTGCTGCGAGAACGAGACCGGGGTTGTGGAGGCCGTGGCGAGTATGGCTTCGCGCAGCTTGCGGAGAGAGAGGAGGAGGGTGGAGAGCTCGGTGGAGGGCGGAGGGATGTGCTGTTTTGCCTGCTTTCCCTTTGATGACAATGATGCGGAGGCCGACTGGGGTGACTCTGGAGGTTTGATGGAGGTACTGGGAGGTGTAGAGCGGCGCGGAGCAGAAGCAGGCCTTATGGGGAGAAACGCCGGCGGATTTCTGGTCGCATCGGCCGAAGCGCTTACCGGAAGAGAGGCGAACGCAGCATCAAGGTCTCTGGCATGATGAGAGCAGAATTGCATATACCGCTGGACGATCTTGTCGAAATAGTCCTCCTGGGCCTTGTGGTCTAGCAGCCTGCAGCGGGGTCAATACTGCGGAGTCGGGGCGTCCGTGACGGCACCAGACGTACTTCTTGTCGCCCTTGGAGGCGAACCCGACGCTCTCCAGCGGATCAGAGACGGGCTTCAAGCGGCTCCCTGCCGACCTCGCCGACTGCGGTGAACCAGCCATCCTCAGATCGGCGTTGTCGAGCGGAGTGGATGTGGACGCTGTTCGCCGTTCCTGCATATATCACACGTGTTGGGCGATCCCGCCCACGTGTTTGCCGCGTTTGCAGCGCCGCGGTCGGTCTGGGCCGACCCGGGAGGCCGATGTCTTTCCCGATCCGGCGCTGTTGGGCCTGCCGTCTCCCGCTCCCCACCCAACGCTCTCTTTGTTTTCATTTCCTTCTCTGTGCTTGCTCGTTCTTTCTTACTTTCGTTCCTTTTTTTCATGTACATATTTCCGTTCATTTGAATTGCGTTTGCAGTCTGTAAATATGTTTCCTCGCCTGCGTCGCTCCCTTTTACACCCGCAAGACGAAAAAAAGACCCTCCGCAACCATGCGGACAGTCAGTCGACTGCAGCAGCTATCGTTGAGCAGCCCACGAAGGCCATCCGGAGGCTCCTTCACTGGGATGACCTCCACCACTGGCAGCGTGATAACCACCATATCCTCACGGGCTACCGAGAGGCATCCTTCTCGTTTTTGGGCTCCCTGGAGTCCTTGACCTACCTCCACAACCAGACCGTCAACATCTACACGCATCTCATCCCCTCACTACTCGCTATTCCAGCCGGGATCCTTCTTCACAGAGCCCTGGTGCCTCGCTACGAGACCGCCTCTCAGTCCGATGTCATGGCCTTTGGATGCTTCTTTGTTGGAGCTGCCTTTAGCTTGGGAATGTCAGCGACCTTCCACACCATTATGGACCACTCACCGCTAGTTGCCCGCGTGGGGAACACCCTTGATTATATCGGTATTGTCGGCCTCATCATAGGCAGCTTCGTCCCCAGTGTCTACTATGGCTTCTACTGTCACCCTGCCCTGCAGCGTCTGTACTGGGGCATGATCTGTACCATTGGCCTTTGCTGCGCCTGTGTCTCTGTGATCCCGCAGTTCCGCACCCCACAGTGGCGGTCCTTCCGTGCGGTTATGTTCGTGTCTATGGGTCTGTCGGCAGTCTTTCCCGTCGTGCACGGAGTGAGGTTGTACGGCGTGGAGCAGATGGCCCGACAAATTGGCCTCGGATGGCTCCTGCTTCAAGGGTTCCTATATATCCTGGCCGCGAGTGTCTATGCTGCCCGGATCCCGGAGCGATTCCGACCAGGCAAGTTCGATATCCTGGGCAGCTCCCACCAGATATTCCATGTACTGGTCGTCTGTGCCGCCGTGGCGCACCTGAAAGGACTGTTGACGGCGTTCGATTACAGACATAGCGGACTTGCAGAGAGGTGTTTGCAACTCTGACGATGGACTTTGGCAAATATGGTCTACATCGAATACTGTTTGGCAAGCGTCGAGTTTGCCGCAAACAAGAAAGCGCCTCAACCAACTATTAACATAGATAGGGCTTACCTTTCATTTTGCAGGTATAATCCCAAGCGCTAGATAATTTAATGCGTACTTCCGGCATACGATTCGTTCGAAGAGGTGGATATTTCTTCAAGGGTCATACTTGTCCATGCTAACTAATACCAACTCCATTTTCACATACAGCAGCAGCTCAGCACGATCAGCCCATCCAGATTGAGAGAGAAGAACTTCAATCTATCTGTTATTGCTCAATAGGATAGCAAGCAGAGTCTACTCACCAAACTAATGCTTCAGCCGCCATTTCTTTAGCGCTGTCGATGCGCGAGCTGGCCAAATGTAAGATGTTTGCTGTTATGACGCAAATGGCCAATACGTTTGTGCTGCAGTAATCAGAGTTGACATGCTCCTGAAATCAATAAGTTGCTTTTCCATATTGACAAACTTGACGCTGCATCCTCCCTGTTACATACAGAAGCAGTACTACCAAGTATAGGCTCAGTAGTTTCAACCGTTCAACCGTTGAACAAGTCTCGGAATTTAAGATTCAATCTAAAGGCGCTCCTGGGAAAGTTTGACATCATAAGTTGTGGGGTAAAAGGAGCCCTAGTCCTGAATAAGGCTAGCTATCTCCACTCAATAAAGGAATCCTTAAACCCATCCAGGGTTAGCTTATCCAAATTGCTTTTAGAATTGAAACGTGGGACGCTCGCGGAAACCTTCCAGCATGTCTAATCAATTTTTAAAGATCTCAAAGGCCTGAAATCTACTGGATGAGTCCACCATTGTATGATCCAGAATGCAGATACTGCCGTAGACGGCTAGTGCTACGGATAAACAGACCTTGGCACTAAAGGCCCAGGCGCTGATGCTCTGGGGAGAGGGGATGGACCAGACCAGAACTCTGCGAGTGGGCTCCATTCCGTGGTTATGGAACGGACTTTCTGCAGTTACGGCGCAGGAACCATATTGTGGACAAATTTCAGCATTTGGGAACCGAACAATGCCTGGAGGCGTCCACCAGCCAGCCTGTTGAACGAAGTGAGGGAGCTAGCAGCGCGCACCGCTGAGGTTATGTCTGCTGCTCTCACACCACAAAGTACCGTGCATACTGTATTTAAAAAAAAGGACTTAGTGAGTCTGATTCAGTAGTATATGCATGTCCAGTACGTAGGGATAGGATTGGATTGCGTCTGTGTTCCCAATCCTACCACATTTGATTCGAGCTCATTGCTGTCATTATTTCGTCCCGGTAAAGGACTACCTACACACCCATCTCCGAAATAAAACAGCTGATGTGTTGCGGAAGTTGATTATCTCCGTGAGATCTAATTAACTTGAAATCATATACCTCAAAGACTACAGCACAACAAGTTAGTACCGCATTATCATCGGATGTTGGACGCTTTTATTCGCAGCAGATATTATTTCCAAAACGGCTGTAACGCTGTTGTCAAATTCCTTTTCTTTGAGTCTAACATGGATCAAAAACGAATCCCTCTGAGAGGTCTTTTTTTCTGGACAAGACGTGCTCATGCTCATAATATATATATATATATATATATACACTATTTCATATAATATATATAATACTCCTGGCATGATTTTTTTTTGGAAAAAATCAGATTTAACGCTAGCAACGGCAATCAAAGGCCACAATCCAAGTAAAGTCTTGAGCGACAGGCGTCCTCGGAAGATTGATGTAGTCGAACGGTATTTTTGGCCAACAGCTGAAAACAGATCGCCGCGCTCGGTCGGCTTCGGCCCGCGAGCGTGGGTCCTCCATCAGCCTCGGCATCTCCCCTTAGCTTTCAGCTATATCCGGGGAAATAGCCCGTCAATCCTTTGAACTCACCGCAACCAACTCTATCTTCCTTAGTTGTACAACCCCTCGAGGAAGCATCATCCCGAAATCACAATGGCCCCGCAGGACCGTCTTGCGCAAATCAACAAGCACCTCAACTACCCGCGGGGCCTGCTCGCGGGCCAGGTCGCCATCATCACCGGCGCGGGCCAGGGCATCGGCGCGGAGGCCGCGCGCCTGTTTGCCAACGAGGGCGCCAAGGTCGTGGTTGCGGACATTGATGAACGTAAGTAGTTTCAGTGGCTGTTGCGAACACCTGATACATACATACATACATACATACATATATATATATATGTACATGTACATACTACGCAAGTACCGGTACTAACTTCCAGCGCTACAGAGAAAGCCAACGCCGTCGCCCAAGCGATCAACGACGCCGAGCCCGGCCGCGCGATCGCCGTGGTCGGCGACGTCCAGGACGCCGACTACATCGAGACGCTGGTGAAGAAGGCGGCCGAGTTTGGCAACGGGAAGATCCACATCATCGTGAACAACGCCGGGTTCACGTGGGATGGGGTTATCCATAAGGTTCGTTGGCCATTCCCGATTCTTAACATATGCACATTTGCTCTGCATCTGATGTGGAGAGCCACGTAGCTGACATGATGATAACCAAATGTCAAACGGGTATGACAGATGACCGACAAGCAATGGGACACCATGATCGCCGTGCACAACACGGCGCCCTTCAGGCTGGTCAGAGCCGCGGCGCCGTACTTCCGTGTCAAGGACAAGGAGCCGCGGGTGATCATCAACATCAGCAGCACGAGTGGGATCCATGGGAATGCGTAAGCGCCTCCTGCCTCCGATCTTCCTACTATTTTTTTTTTTGATTTTTCTAACTACTTACCTATATGTAGAGGCCAAGCCAACTACGCCCTCGCCAAAGCCGGCCTCGTCGGCTTGACCAAGACCATCGCCAAAGAATGGGGCCCGCAGTTCGGCGTCCGCGCCAACACCATCGCCTTCGGCCATGTGACGACGCGCCTGACGGCCGCGAAGGAGGACGGCGCGTTCTTCGCAATGCCCGACGGCACCAAGGTCGCGCTGGGCATCCCGGCGAGGCAGCTCGCGAGCAGAGCCGGTGGCGGGAACGGCGAGCAGGGGCAGGCGTATGCGGATATTCCGCTGCGGCGGCCTGCCAATCCCGAGGAGGCGGCGAGGGCGATCCTGGCCGTTGCGAGTCCGCTCTTCTCGTACGTGAACGGGGAGACGATCCGCGTCACGGGGGGGAGGAATATGTAGGTAGATTTCTAGTTCTAGGTACATATATACTTTTGCATATCTGTTTAATGAGCGCATATCTGTTTAATGAGTAAAGGGAGTGGTTATTCTTGGGAAATATGGCATAGGTTTGATAGTATATGTTCGGCAAATTCCGAACTCGACATTTTGTGGGGTTTGCTTACATATCGTGAGCAGAGTTCTCTTGGGGATCGGGGGGGGTAAAACACACTCCCACCTACGCCAACAACCAACCAACCATCCATCCATCCACCCATCCTACAGGATGTACTGTACCTACCTACGTAGGTACATACAGTACATAGCCCGGAGGTACCTATCTCCGGCCAACCTCCTTCCAGAAATAACCACCCAGACACTAACTCTCTACGTATCACATGATATCCATCTCATATGCTTCATACCATACCATATCAATATCGTATCAAGTCACATCGATCAATCCAAGCCCCAGTCGTGGTCGGTCGGTCCAACCTTATGCAAGTTGCGTAAGTGTAAATCATCTGGCCTTTCCCTGCCTAACCTAACCTAACCTGTCTAGCCCGATCCCAGGTAACGGCTCCATTGCATCTGCAGCAGAGCAGCAGGAGCAGAGCAAGGTATTAGTTAGTTAGTTAGTTAGTTAGTTAGCTACCGAGGTAGTTAGTTGGTATGTACATGCATACGTCCAATACGTGCATACACTACTAGTACTGTACATCCCATTATTTACCACCAAGGCTAGCTACCCTAACCGACTACCTACCTAGCCTAGCCTGCTAGCCATGCTGACGCCCAGGCTAACAGGCTAACTCACCTAGGCAAATAGTGGATGGCTGGGACAAGACAGATGGTTGGTTGGTTGGAATGGTCAGTGAGGATACCTGCATGCATGAGTGCATACATGCATGCAGGTATCTGCAAACACCGGTTAGTTGCCTGCTGGCCCAGGTGTTTAGGCCCTCCCTGGCGATGGTGTTAGTCAAGGTTTCGACAAAATAACAGTACACATGACGGGGGCCGGTCTGTCACATGCATGCAACATCGACCGACATCGTCGAGGCTAGTCACCTGCCAGGGTTAGCGAGGTAGGTACTAGCAAGTCAGAGGCCGAGGAGATATGCACAGAAAGCGTTGGAAAGGGTGTTGGCAGACAAAAGCCGTGATGGCCAGTAAAGGGTGCAATGGTGGTACATCTACAACCAGCCTTGCATGCTGTGTTCCGGGATAATAGGATTTCATGTTCTGCCAACCAGGGGTATCTTATTCTTTTCTTCGTCATTATATACATGAAATTGCCGGAAAGCCGTTCAGATGAAAGTCCAGTGTTTCTTTTTCGAGGAACTCAGGATTATTCCACTTGGCGCGGTCACCCGGCAAGAGACAAATCCATCTAAGTAGGCATTAAAAGATCGTATGGTTCTCCCAGAACCGTATCCTTCACAGACATTCAACAGAAACAGAAAAAAAAGGCCAAGTGACGTCCAAGGGTCATATCCCTAGCCCAAGTCGGCACCTATACATTAAGGGGAAATGTAGAATGAATGACCATAACCGCCCCGCAAATTTTCAAACGATGGGGTATAAAAAGAATGGAGCTGCAACGTTCAAAGACCATGAAGCGCGACCGCACTGCAAATTTCCAACTCCAAATGCAACATTCCTGGATCCTTGGATATTTGGGCCTCAGAGTCAAACATCCCGACCCAAAGCGCTTCTCGTTGGTGACCAACCGAACGCCAAATTCGTCTCATGCGATTTTGTTTTTTTTTGGGGAAAAGAGAATGCCTCCAACCACCATAGCAAGAATCCACCCAAAATGGCAAAAATATAATAACACAGATCTCGGTCGTATATGGGCTCAAAGCGACCGCTCGTAGGATGAGCGGTGCTAACGGAACCAAGAAGAACGCAAGAACAAAAAGATCTAATGCACGTCCGAAGGTCCAGCGGCGTGTTTAGACCATGGGGATATTATCATCGCTGAGTATTAGCAACCGGCCCTGGTGAAGCATGGTTTATATCCAAGAATTAGGGGTCCGGTGGGTATGGCTGTCCAACGGGTCGTGACAACCTCCTCGACGGGGTATCGAGTTGGAGTTGTCGGCCCCGACGCGAGTGAGCTTTTTTTTTTCCCTTTCCGCAGGGTAAATATCCATATTAAGAAGGAGCAGGGTCGAGAGGCAAAAGGGACCACCGTAAACTTCGTTACTGCATGAGATGAGTCTCACAGACTGAGACTTGTCGCATGATGAATCCTTAATAAGCGGCAACCACGGGGCCCACGGGCTCATCCGGAACGAGGGACTTTTCAGCCATATCGGTCAGCTCCGCAACTGAGCTCCAGTAGTCGTGGGAAGAGACGCATCTGAATCCGTTCGCCTGAATCTCAGGCTCGTATTCCGACGTCGATGATGACGACGATGTCGATGAGATCGTGTCGTCATCGGTAAGAGACGTGTCGGAGACGGCGGAATCCGAGTACTGGGCGTCGAGGGGCTCAGCAGGAGGAGACAGAGGAGGCTGGGCATAGTGGACATATGCGGGGATCTGCTGGGCGTAATCCACCGTCTGTACATGTGGCTCACAGGGGCTACTGGATGACACGGTGAACCTGGGGCAGTCCACGATCAACCTGCGAAGCTCCGGGATGGTGATTCTCTTGCGAGGATCGCACTCGAAGATGCGCCTCAGGATGTAGTTCAACTCGGGAGACAAGGGGAGAATGGTTCTCAGGAACTGTGGATCCTTGAGGTAGGCACGGAAGGTGGAATCCTCAGTCGAGGCACGCTTCCAGGGATTGCGGCCACAGGTCAGGTTGACCAGGATGACTCCGAGGCTCCAGACATCATTGGGAGCTGAAGCATAGCAAGACATTGGCCTTGGGTTGGGCTGCTGGCATTCTATTCCGGTGTCAGTTTTCCCGTGGAAAGATGGATGGGATGGAAAGGGGAAGGACACACCTGGGGACATGTAGAAAGTGGATCCGCAGCCAAAGTCCGAGGTGTAGACGTCGGTTGTCGCCAGGCCAAAGTCCGCCAGCTTGACGGTCATCCCGTGGTCTGCTACGAGTATGTTCTCCGGCTTGAGGTCCCGGTGGTAGATCCCAATGGAATGGCAATACTGCACAGCATCCAAAATCTGGAGGAAAGCACGCTTGGCCAAAGGGTCGTTGCCCACGAAGAGGCCCCTCTCCGTGATGTTGGTGAACAGATCGCCCTCGGGGCAAAACTCAATGACAACAAAAGTACAATCAACAGAGTCCATGATGCGAACCAGGGAAACCACATTGGGGTGCTGGCTGGCCATGTGGTGGAGCTTGATCTCACGCTGCTGGAACTTGCGCTGCCGGGGGTCGAGACCCGCCTTGTTGAGGGCCTTGACGGCATAGGGGATGTTGGTGTGGATGTCGATGGCGGTGTAGACCACGCCATACGCACCCACGCCCAGGACGCTGGTGAGCTCCAGGCGGTTGGCCAGGAGCAGGCCTAGGCGGTCCTCCGGGGCGTAACAACGCATCACGGGGGACGGCGGAGGGGTGGGCAACATGTGTGGATACATCCCGGCGGTGGAGGGAAAAGTGGTCGACAAGATCAGGTCCCAAGCAAAACGGCAATCCGGGATTGAGAAACCAGAGAGAAACAAGGCCTCTGGGAAGCTGAAAGAGATCCTGGGAGGGTGTGATACAAAGGTCCTAGGGAATCCAAAAGGCCAGTGGTAGTAAGAAAGTCGTCCCAAAACGGATACGGAGCGCGGACAGACGTAGTGCCGTGTGGGTTGTCCCGACTCCAGAAAGGCCCGGGGATGGAAAGAGGGAGGCTGGCACACGCAGGAAGAAAAAGAGAAGGGGAGAAGAGAAGGGATGGGGAGGGAGAGAGAGAGAGAGAGAGAGGG
>Ga0207767_1000177_pt1 | contig 56338 bp, 46 predicted proteins | sample HigsolmetaGSP17D_FD_184845 | JGI IMG/M metagenome (GOLD analysis project Ga0207767, IMG submission 184845) | High solid enriched microbial communities from the Joint BioEnergy Institute, USA - SP1-7-D (SPAdes) | ecosystem: Engineered > Bioreactor > SSF (Solid state fermentation) > Aerobic >... | reverse complement strand
ACTATGGTAGCTTGTCATACAGAATCAAAAGCATGGAGAAGAAAAAGAGAGAAATCATGGCATCGTGGGGTGGTTGATATCGCCAAGTAGTCCCGGCAGTATCTCCCACCGCCTACTTGTCCGCCACGCCGTCACAGTATAGACCAGTTATTGGCCATAACAGTCTGTTTGTGTCAACAGGACCCTGAATGCAAGGGTTAATGAGCAGCCAAGAAAGGGAAAAGGATAATCCGATGCCGAGCATGTCAGCAACATGATGCGACATGGCAGAGACATGACAAGGCATGTTGGCAACATGATATAGCATGTCGATGACATGATGATATAGCAGGACACTGACATGATATGGCATGGCAGTAACGTGAAGGAACATAAATAGGGACTCCTGCCCAAGCATGTATCTAGTCTACCGCATCTTATTCTCATACAGATCTTAGGATCAATATAGGGGATCTACTTGTTACTCTTGAAGTTCCTACCTAATCCACTCACATTAAGAAGCCTACGGATTGTCTAGTTACCTGTCAGGTTACCGGATTACCCTATATTTTGACAGTTTGGCATGTTCCCATTTGGACTTCCTCTCAGGATTCTTAGTATTATTAATCTTCCAGTCAAAGCATGCAGCAAGTATATCAGCATTGTCTTTATTGGCATCAATCAGACTAGAAGATTTGGGTCAAACTGGTGTTGATTTATGCAAGGGAGCAGACAGATTAGAAGAATCCTGTCTTCCTAATAATGCGATGGCGCGGCACACCTAGGCAGTAAGGTAGGCGGTGTTGAGCATCCCTTTGTCTCTGGGATACTGCCGGTCCTACTCGCCTATGTATATCACACTGCACAAAGCCCTGCAGATTCTTTCCTTTCCCCTCATGCTTTCGATTCTGTATGACAAGCTACCATAGTTCTAGCTAATAATACTATGACTGAGTGCCGTCACAAATAAGGGATGTAAAGGGTTATATAGAGACTGTAAATGAGGCTGCAGCAATAACTGCTGTTATTGAAGCAATAACTTATGCTGCTCCTGTTGCATCTGACAGTGTTTATTGTGCTCCTCTCAATGCTCTTGTTTCTTCTCCATTGCCTCTAACTGTCAAAATATAGGGGTATCAACTGACTAGAAGTTGATGAAAGGCTTCTTAATGTGAGAGAAATAGGTAGGAGCCTCAGAAGAACTTAGTTGATTCCCTATAGATCCTAAGATCTGTTTTGTAATAAGACGCAGTAGACTAGATACATGTCCGGGTAGTCAGGCCTATTTATCCCTTGCTATAATAGACCTTTCCTCAGTCCATCTCATGGTAGTTTCCTTTGGTCGCCGTGTCCTTGGTCGCCCTAGTCGTCCTTGGTCGTCACAATAGTCCTTGGTCGTGACGTCCTAATCACATGATCTTCTTTTGGTCATCCGGTCACGTGCCTTCACTCCTCTTTGTTCATTGGTTCCATCTTTTACCCCGCACTCCAGGGTGTCTTTCATCTCTTGACACAGATGCTCTAGACACTTCAGACACCTTATTTTGCCTCATTTTTTGTATCTTCCTTGCAGCGGCCATCGGAGTATAATTGCCAGCGGGATCCTGGTTTGGGGCTGGGGATGGGATGCAAGGAATGTGCTTCTTGCAAAGATTGTAGGGTATGGCAGCTGGAGCGCGATTTGCAGGCATCTTGATATTGGCACAGACATAGGCTATAATTTCCTAATTAAGAAGTCAGAAGAACCTCAGATATGACAAATTCAGCCAAAAAATTGATGGGATTTGGTGAGAAAAATCAGTATTTTGGTGGTTTGGAGGGCTTCCGATACAAAAGTTGCAATTTTTTGAGGTTTTGGTGTGCCAAGACTGCACCAAATTTTGCATACGCTAAATGCTTTTGTGCCGCGGTGGAGTTTTTTTCTCTCTGTTCCGCCGTGTGGTCCGTGCTCAAGCTCCTCCGGCGCGCCGCGCTCGTCCCGCAGCGGAGCTTCTCGACGTCAACGGCTCCAGAGGATTCAATCATTTCTCTCTCTGCTTTTATCTTGCCATTGATAATTGACCAAAATTTACTGCACAATTGCTGAGAACTACTTATCCTATGATACATTGAAACATAATATCCAGCTCTATCAATTGCCTATCTTCCATGCGCCCTGCTCATTATTATCCCCGCATCCGCGCTGCGGTGCGAGCGCATCGAGCTCAATTCCGCCCTATATGGTCCCGTTTAAACCTCCAGACACGATTCAATTCAAACATACCTAACAATAATCAACCCGTGAAACCGGACACATCATCCCCATCTTCAAAAATACCCAAACCCAATGGCAATGGCACTCCGTTCTTCAAATCCGCGGGCCGCCTCTCCGGCCGGACCTGCATGGTCACGGGCGGGACGTCCGGGATCGGATTCGCGATCGCGGAGCGGTTCCTCCAAGAAGGAGCCAAAAGAGTGATTCTCGTGGGAAGATCTTACCCGCGTTTGATGAAGGCTGCGAGTCGTCTGGAGCAGGCTGCTGCCACGCCGTCGTCTGCGGCAGAAACTGGTGAAGAAGAAGGGTACGGCGATGATGTCGCGACAAGGAGTCCTGAGGAGGACGTAGCCCAGAATGTGAAGGCCAAAGAAGTAGAGGAGCGGAAGGACGTATCTCCAGGTGCGGTTATCGCCGCGTCGGAGAGGATCTCGTTGCTCGTAGGGGATGTGTCTTCGGCCGAGTCGTGGATGCGGGCGTTGGAGAGGGAGATGGTAACTAACTTCCATCTAATTTCTTTATTGTTCCACATACCCATGTAATGTATGTAATGTGTATAAACTATCGACTAACACACGCCAGGAAACCGTCGACATCCTCGTCAACGCGGCCGGCATCTCCGTCAACAACATCCTCCCCAAGGTCGACCCGGGCGACATCTCCCAGACCCTCCGCACGAACCTCGAGGGTGCGATCCTCACTTCCCGCGCGCTCCTCCGCGCCTCGGTCCGCAGCGCTCTCAAGCAAAAGAACCGCCCCGAACCGAACAACGGCCGTCCTGTATCCAAATGCATCATCAACATCTCGTCCCTGCTGGCGTACAAGGCCGGCACGGGCGCCGTGCCCTACGCGGCGTCCAAGGCGGGCCTGCTCGGCCTGACGCGCTCCGTGGCCGTCGAGGCCGCGGAGACGCTGCGGGGAGGAGGAGTCGCTGTTCGGTCGAATGCCATTGTACCAGGGTATATCGAGACGCCGATGATTGAGTGTAAGTTAAACTTTAGGTGTTTGTTTCTTCCTCCAAATCTGCATCGCCTGCGGGAGATGGACTTTTTTTTGCGCATCAAAATACTGACAAGAGAATAAACATCACAGACATGAGCACCGAGGAGCGCGCCAGACTCAAAGGGAGCATCCCGCTCAAGCGGTTCGGCGATCCACGAGAGATCGCCGACGCAGCCGTCTTCCTGGCGCACAATGAGTACGCCAATAACTGCGTGATCAACCTTGACGGCGGGCTGAGCGCCATATAACACTATTTACTGACCATAAATCATCCTGTACAAAACTACCGTTATGATTCGGGACGGACGAAAACTCAGGAAGAGAATGATCTTTTCTATCCATTGACTGAGCGATGATTTATTAAAACAGAGCCATCTTATTATTATCTTTGGCTCTTTCTTTTCCCCCCTCAAGCCAAACAAACAAACAAACAAACATTACAGTTGCATGCACATCAAGAAGTTTGTCGACGTTGGACCATACCACAGGCAAGTAGGTATGGTTCAATCAATCCAAGGGACCTGGACACCTAAGAATAATACAATCATTATCATGAAAACCAACAACATTCTAGGTCGTTCGTCTCTCTCTATGAGAACAGATCGGGCTTCTTTTTTAGATGACGTCTGCAACAACCAAACCAATTGATGGGTCCCTGTCATTTCTTCTTTTCTTTTCTTTTCCTAACCAGAGAAACCGTCCGCAACTGTCCCTTAGGAAATTCAAACTCCGCCTCACAAAAAACTCCGGTATGTATGGGGGTGTGTATGTTACAAGATAAGAAAGAGATGGGATGGAATTGGGGAAAGCGTGATGATGTTACAAGATAAAAGAGATGGGATGGAGTTGGGAAAAGTGTCATGGAAGGCAGAGCCGGGAGGGTCTCCCGTCTCAGGAGTCAAAGCGTCTGAAACAGGCGGCGTAAATGACCACGAGACTGGAGGATCACGCTGCTGCGTTCTCAATCAATCTTCGATGAGAATCGCACCACTTTCCGCTTCGTCCAGGACGATGGGATGCTCTCCATCATCACCGTCCACGGCGGAAGCCTTGGCAAAGCGCTTGGCACGCTGCTCAGCTTCGCTGAGCTCCGCCTCTTCGGCGTCGCGTTTCCGCTTGCCGACAATGCCGTTGGCCTCGGGACCGGACACGCCATTGACGGGTTCATTCTTTGGAGGCTCCGGAGCCGGTGGCGCCTTGGGTTTACGAGGAATCTCGATTTCCTTGTCCAGCGAGACGGGCTTCTCTTCTGGTTTTGGCTCGGGTCTGAGGCATTATCATCAGCATACGGACTGCAATCCGGAAAGAGCGTCAACGGTTAGAGAGTTCTTATCTTACCGCTCAGACACCAGAAGCTCAAGATTCACACGCGGCTCTTCGTCTCCTTCATCAACGACCGTGATAAAGGTTTCATTCTTAACACCAAGCTCCGAAAGCTTCTTTGGCAGATTGTCCTCCAGTTCAGGGTCGTAGAGCGTGCCGACTTCGTTCATGACCGAAAACTCCTCGCCGTACCCGAGCTGCATGCGGAGCACGCCCTCGATCAGGTCGTTCAGAGTGGCGCGTTCTGGGTCGACGAAGACCCTAGCTTGCGCGACGGAGCAGACAGGGCAGTTCGGATTCGGGGGCTTAAGGGTGTCGGAATTGATTGCACGAGCGCCGGAGCGTTCGAGGAAGACCTGTTAAGAAATGAGCATTTTGTATGATTTATGCATTGATACGAGATTGAGTTGCATCTCCTTTGATGGGGAGGCATACCATTTTCGCGTGAGCGTAGTCGTCATTGAGAACCTTGAGCGCTTGCAGGACGCAGAGACCGGCCGTCATAGCATTGGTGGTCGCAATAGCAGGGATGATGTTCCCAGCCATCTCTGCAGGCGATCAATCAGCAAAAGACCCTGTCTCTAGATCTTACGCAACGAATTCTAAGGAGATGATGCAATTCTCACAGCTGATACGTACGCTTAATGTCGAATTTCGACTTGGGTTCAATTCCGAAAATGGTCGCTCGCAGATTCGCGCTTGCAGCGACAAAATCGAGCGTATCCACATCGTCCTTATCGAAAGTCAATATCGGCTTGATTTCGCCCTTTGTAGTCTCCTGGAGCGTCTGCAGCCTCTTGCTTAGCCGGCCCAAACTGTCGAATAGAAATTGTCAGTCCGGTCACTGACATCCCTCTAATCCCAAACGAGTTTGATCCTACCTGTCCTTGAAAACCACGAAATCTTCAGCCAGCGTCCAGACCTTTTGGTCGTTGCAGGATATGGTCGTATCGACGGAGGCAGCTTGTTCCTCCAACGTCTCGTAATTGAGAGGCTCCGGCGGCCTCCGGGTCTTCCACATGTCCTCCATGCCACGGAGCCGCTCTATGTCTTCCTTGAATACTTTGTCAAAGACCTTTTTTGCAAAGTCAGGGGAACCCATTGACTCGCGGATCGCTTTCAGCGCCTGGGCTTCCCGGCGAAGGTTCTCAATCTCCTCGGCTGTTGGTTTGGTTAGCTTGAATAGCCCGTGAGACAGATGCAGAGAGGACAAATGATTGAAATACCATTTTCTGGGTCTTCCGAGTGATCAAAATCCTCCGTGTCATCCTCGCTCGTTCCGAATAATTCTCTGTACCAGATCAGCATTTTGAAGTTAGGCCTAAGTGTTACTTGCCGAGAAACTCACGGGAGCAGATAACTTTTGGCCCACACGATGCAATGGATCGGCTGGCTGGGAGTGCTCCGGATCGTGCAAACGGGGAAGGTCTTCGGAACCGGTTTGGGATTGCAGTCGTAGCACTCAGTTTGCCCCTGTCAGTCCTGCGTAAGCAACCATTCCATTCCATTCGCCTCTCGCACCGTGCTCCCTGCGCTGGCGAGTGTAGCCGCAGGTAGATCCCCACCTTCTTGATGACCTGAACCTGACCGTTGAACCCTGTAGTCCCGCTCTCTATCAAGGGAACATCGGCAGCCAGACACATGCGATTCACGTGTCGCCTGGCGTCAAGATTATCCAGCGCATTGAAGACGATATTGAAACCGGCGAACCAGTCGACGTTGAACTGGGGGTCCTTGATGTTCGCATGGTAGGCCTCCAGCTTCGCGCCGGGCCGGAACTTGCTCGCGACCTCCTTGGCCACCTAATAATTGAGCGGGCGACGCTGTCAGGTTATCCGCAGGCGCAAACAGAATGTGAAGACAGGAGATGTCGGAGGGACGGGGAAGATCACCCGGACGGGACGGAGGACGCGGGAGTGGAGAGTGAACAAAAACGCACCAAGGCCTTTGGTTTCTTGATGTGCTCGTATCGGAAGAGGAACTGACGGTTCAGATTGCTCAGATCGATCGTGTCCAGGTCGATGATGTGGATTTCGCCGAATCCGGTGAGAAGGAGGTTCTTCAGCAGCTCGCAGCCGATTCCGCCGGCGCCTACGAGCAACACACGCGACTAGCAATGGAAGAAGAAGCGCATTAGGAACTCGTCAAGTGGGAAGAAGCGACCGTCGCGATCCTTGGTTGAGATCGCGAATTGAGGGATCTGGAGCTCTTACCTCGCGGATGCGCTTCGACAGGGTGCCGAGCGACCGCTTGAGGTATGTATCTCGCGCCATGGCTGCGCGCGGGTGAAGGTGATGTCTAGGCGCTCTAGAGAGAGGTTGAAAAGGACATGGAAAGGCACGGAAGTGGAATTGTCTAGCTTTAGAGGAGGAAGAAGAAAGGGTGCAATGCGGGTCAGGGAGGGAGAGGCGAGCGGGAGGCCCGCCTGGGAGCTGGACGTCAGAGGCCGATCAGAGCGGACGAGGTGAGGTTGGTCCGGGTCGCCCTGGACGTAGAGGTACCTGCGCGGTACATCCGGGTACGCGTTTGTGCCCCAAAACAGCTGCTAAACATCATGTCCCGGAGTAGCCCTAGGTACCTCGGAGGTACCTCTCAGCTGTCTCTGAGGTACTGTACTGTTAGCCGCCAGCAGCTTGCAGAGAACCGCGACGTCGCCGATTTCAGCCTCGCAAACACGGCACCGTCTGCAGCATACCTAAGGCGGCATCTGACATCCGTCGGAGCTGGAGCTGCATCCACCCGCCCGTTGACCCCTCCGGCTGCTGTCCACATTCCGATACTTGTTCTTCGGTTGCAAGCCATGCAGGTGTCCTTTCAGGTTTTGCTTGCTGCTTCTTGTATGCCTCATGCATGCTCCCACCGCTGGCCAATTGATCCAGATATCCAGGCACCTAGGTGGTTGAGACAAGCCGATGGCGGGGATCCATTGGAGCAGCCCTCTGCAGGTTGTCACTGGAGATCACTGCATCACTTGCTCATAGTGTTTAGATTACAAAAACAGTAGACAAAGCTTGCAGTTATTCTGCCAGCCCATCTACCGTGCTATTCGAGTAACAACTGCAGCATTCTCACGCAAACCATGGGACGCTCCTGGGAAAGAAGTCACAGTGTCCAGAGACTACGTATGCTGGAGTCTTGCATGGATACGTTCCTCCAGGTACTCCTGAAAATGCTATCTCCTCCGAACGCCCATGATCTTCTTTCTAGGTCCGAAGTAGAAGGATGCAATCCCTCCTATCGTAAGGGTGCATAGCTGTAAGAAATCAATTGTCGACAGTAAGAGAGAGTAAAAACACCTGCTACGAAGGCCACGTTCTCACATCCGCGACCCGGTCCAAACTTGCCAGGCCATAGACCGGAAAAGATGATACCTCATCCTTCCATCAGAAAACATCCTGTGCTACAAGGAGCACAACAGCCTGTCATCTTCTCGGCTGCAGGGGAGCTCTTCCCCACGGGCCAATCGGAGTTTGTTCCCCGGCTTATGTAACCGGGGAGGCGCTCTGGGAAAATCGAGACACGCGATGAGTATCAAAGTCCACGGTACAAGCATAGACCCTTTTAGTACAGCAATACCCGTCGTCATTTCCTTTCTTTTGTAAGAAGCGCGTGTTCATATTCTCTTTTGCTCAATGATCGAATGATATAGCGCCTAAATTGACAGCCCTGTCACCGCTCAGAGGGGTCTCGAGTTTCAAAAATCGTGGTGACATCGTAGTACGCTACTGTCGGGTTCTTTGTCTACATCGAGTTCCTTTGTTCACGCCTGCACATATTTCATTGTACCCCGGATCTTCACAAGATAATTGTCTTTCTGCATCTTTTAGACAAGGAACCAACCCAGGAGAAAGAAGAAAGAGGCCAACCATGTCAGACGACGACGCGGATCCCGCACTCGTGGAGCTGCTCCGCAAGTCTCTCGGCCTGGGCGACGGTGGACCTGCGACTCCTCCACCCGCAGAGACCAAAGTCCTCGAGGGCGCGCGGCACGTCTACGACAACGCCATCGACGTCGCGCTGGATCCGGACAAGACCAGAGAGGCCGCGGAAACGATATGGAGCCGCATGCAGGAGAAGGGGTACTCGACCAAGACGTGGTCCGAGCATGAGCTGCATCCAAAGTCCAAGGACGAGAGCACCGTCGACTTCATCTTCACCATGGACCTGCTGAACTTCAGCTTCTGGTCTGACACGACGGACGAGTCGAAGCGGTTTGCGATCGAGTACCGCGGCAAGCGGTGGACGGGGTATTGGAGTCTGGTCGCGGCGCTGCAGAGAGCGCTTGATGAAGGTAAGTTGCTCCTCTTTGGATGGCCATTGACTCGTTTCCTGGAGCAGACTTGAGCTGAGACTTGCAGAGATTCCGATCACGAGTCCCGACTTCTGGATCAAGGAGGATGGATGTACAGAAGACCTGCTCAGGCATGTCTTCCGCTCGGCGACGGACGAGGAGATCCCGCTTTTCCAGGAACGGGTTCAATGTTTGCGTGAAGCAGGCAGGGTACTATGCGAGGTAAGTAAATTTGACTCTATTTATATTACCATTTGCATCTCGTACCTCATTTGTTTCGTCCAATGCATCTTTCTTGCGATCTTATTGACTGACTGAAAAACCAGCGATTCGACTCGAGCTTCACCAACTGCATCTACGAGGCGAACCACTCCGCTGCGGCGCTCGTCAACCTGCTCGCAGAGAACTTCCCCTGCTTCCGGGACGAGGTGACCTTCGAGGGGCGCAAGGTGCGCTTCTACAAGCGCGCCCAGATCCTCGTCGCGGACCTGTGGGCCTGCTTCGAGGGCGAAGGCTATGGCGATTTCCACGACATCGACAAGATCACCATGTTCGCAGGTGTGTATAATCTCAAACCCCGCAAAATAGTAGCATCACCTGCGTTATCTTATCTTCAGCCGAACAGGCACATGACCGACACATGACTGACACATGGAAAAAAAGACTACCGCATCCCCCAGATGCTCCACCAGCTCGGGTGCCTCCTGTACTCCCCTCCACTGGAGAGCCACATCCGGCAGCTCAAGCCCATCCCCAGCGGGTCGCGGTGGGAGATCGAGCTGCGCGGCACCAGCATCTGGTGCGTAGAGCTGATCCGGCAGGAGATCGCGCGGCGGCACCCGGAGACCAAGATCATCAGCACGCACGACGATGGCGAGCACGAAAACAGCTTCCGCGAGGCGGAGAACGGCAAGGTGGTTGCGAGCGTGAAGACAACGGGCAGGAAGAAGAGTACAAGTACCAGGGGCGAGAATGCCGGTCTTGGCGTCAACGCGATCCTGATCGACTTCTTACTGTACGACACGATGAAGGAGCTGGAGCGGGAGGGGCGCGAGACGATCCCGCATCATCGGACGAGGAGTATTTGGTATTGAAGTTCCTTAGTTCTTTTTTAACCTTATTGTCATACGACTGGTTTAGACCGGAGTCGTTTTTTGTTCTATTTTGCATGTCGTTTGCTGCAAACGGGGCGCGATCTTCGTTTTGATGATTCTCTTTTGTTTGGGTGGCTTGACTAGTGTTTTGCACTTAAACCAGACTCGCATTATAAAAATAGATCTAGACAGATAGATATCAATCAATCGAAAACCATCCTTTCTATTTCTTTCTATTAACTCGTTAATCTATCCTGGGTATCGTATTAACAGACTCTAAGCCCCATATAACCGATTACACCTTGCATAGTAGTAGGAACGCGTGCGACGCTCGCAGCCGGAGGTGTTTGTACCATTCTCAGCCAACCACCTGGCCCTCCCTCTCCATCCTCTCAATCCGCTTCATGATCTCCGCCTTCCACTCCAGATAGTCCTCCCGGCGGTCCTCGCTTAACCAGTCCACCCGATCCTGCATCATCGTGCCCAGACCGGGCAGGAGACCACCATGGGAAGAAGCCTCTTCCTTCAGGAAGATATCGCGAGCCTTCATCCCTTTCCGTCGCTTCGAGCCCCCAGCACCACCGCCGGCGACGGCGGCATCTTCTTCGTCGTCGTCATACAAGCCACCGCCCTCGGCGGCGTCTTTTCCATCTTCATCACCCTCCCCCGCGACGGGCACGTTCTCGAACCACTCCTTCCCCTTCGCCCAGCCCTGGTCCATGATGACCGCGATCCAGCGGTCGACGGCCTCGCGATGCCGTTTCTCCGACGAGGGGAGGCCCAGGCTCGTCAGCGCGGTCTGGCGCATCTCCGCGAAGGTCTTCTTGTCCATCTTCTTGGCAGCTTCGCCGTGATTGTTATGATTATTACTATCATTGGCATCCGGGGGAGAAGCGGAAGAATCGACCCCTGCGGTGCCGGACGCCGATGACGACCTTGGATTCCGCCTGCGCGCGAGAACGAGGAAGTAGACCGCGACGATCAGCGCGCTGACGAGCTCCTTGAACTCCTCGTCGTTCTCCCTGTCCCGCGCGGCCAGGACAGGTTCCAGGAATTCCGCCGTCTCTTCGTCCATCTCTTTATTATCATTATCAACGTCGTCCGTGCCGGAGGAATTCGAGACAAAGTGCAGAATCGACGACACGCCCGCGAAGATGTGCGGAGGCAGGGTCCTCGAGATCGGAGGCCGCGACCACGTGCTCATCCGCGGCGCCGGCGTCGCGAGCGTCCTGCACACGGTCCGGATGGCGGGCATCACCCACGCGGGGGCGTCCTTGATCGACGTGGACGACGCGTTGGAGATACCGCGCGGCCCTGTTAATAAGTCTGCTCTCACAACGGCGGACCGCGAAGGTGTGGTGGGTGCTCCATCGAGGGTCCTCTTGGCCGGCGTAGACTTCGTAGGCGTATCGTGGAGCGTCCGTGGCGTCTTCGAAGGCGTCTGCTGTGCCGACGCAGATGCCAATCCCTTCGTAGGAGACGTCGTCGTCACGGAGGAAGAAGCGCGCGTAGGCGTGCCCGGGAGGGAACCGGTCGCGGAGCGCCTCGTCGGAAGGGTACTCTGTGTCAGGATCCGGTCAAGGAACGCGTACAGCTTCTTGTAGACGCGCGGAGGGCACGGCGGGTGGCCGAGGAGGGGAGGGAGCCTGAGCGTCCGGCTCAGCCTGCATGTCAACAGAACCAATGGTCAGCAATCAAAACGTGGAATTGGAGCAGCGGAGATCGTGTTTTTGACGGACCGTCTGCAGGCTATCTCAGCGCAGGCATAGGGTCTCGCGATCTCCTCCTCGGGTTTCAGGCTCGTAGAGTAGCTCCGCGACTGCGCGACGAGCGACTGCGCAAGGCTGATCAGCTCCGGGGGGAGCTCGTTGGCGTGCGTGGGGAGGAGCGTTGCCAGCGCCTGCTCGACGGGTCTGCTGTTCATTGTTGAATTAAGAGAGGGGTCACTTGGATTGATGTATCCGGCAGCAAGGCATCCTCGTGGAGAAGAGGAAGAATTACTCCATAGATGGAGAGTTTAAATTAATGTGGAGCTTGAGAGCTGCGGCGCTTTTTAACTCCGTAGTAGTACCTGGCGGAGCGGAGTACAGACGTTGGCTAGACCGCAAAATATCACGCTTCAGAACGACGGAATGTGTAACTACAATTTAACCAACAGGACATCATTCTACCTTGCTTCCATTTCTCCGTCATGTTATCCAGCGCCAATTCTGTGATCTTTTCACTCCCGAAGAGCTGCCAGTTCCCAATTGACCAATGACAATTGGCTTTCCTTACTACCTGTAGGCGGGATCTTCCAGAGGACAAACAGCCTGCTTTTTGCTTGATTTGCCCGGCTTCTTTTTCTGTCCTCCCATCTTGGATCCCAGATTAGGTTTTTTTTGGTTGTCTTCGTTGGCTTACCTGGTCCAGACGCACCTTTCTTTGTTGGAGGTGCTAGGAGAACTCCAGCACCTGGCGTAGGGAGCTGCTGGACATTCTGACCCACAGTTGCAGTGCCAAAGCGAAGAGTTTAATAACCATATCAATCTGCTGCAGCTGGCTCTCCATATGTTGCTGGTTTCTGATGAGCTTGCTGATCTGCTCATTGCGTTCTCGGACGCTGGCACGACAGTAGGCAGTGGAGAAGAACGTTGCACCTCTTAGCCAGCATAATATTATAGAAGACATGGACTAACATGTACCACTGGTATAGGCTATTCTCGTGAAAAAGCATTGTAGTGCAAAGAGTGCTGTGCTAAGGAATTGTGAGCTTCTTGTCTACCCCGGACTATCCATGGGCTAATAGTAAAATAGAACAAATAAACCTCAGTACAGATGCCGGTACTTTCAAAGCTGCTTTTTCGAGTTGCTCACGGCAACTAACAGTGACATTAATGCTGGGACTACAAAGCTGCAACATCTCCTATTGTACAGTACAAACAGAGGTCGATCAGATGGTCATGGGCAAAACCTCAGCAGAAGCTCAAAAAGCTCAACAGAGATTGTTTAGGACCTTGTAATCACATAACAGTATAACAATGGGTATTATTAAAGCCAGTTGTGCTTCTTTGACTGATAAATTCTTTTGCGCATTCTTGTTTCTTTGCTGCGGGATGTCCTTTCATCAACTTGATTATGTGCTGCCAATGTATAAACTTGACTTTCTCTTTTCAATCTGTTGGCTTTGTCCCAAATAACAGCTCTATACTAGATATCATGTCCTCCTAAAGTCGAGTGTCTGGGATATATAGCCCACGAAGTCCAGACAGACTTTTCTCATACTTCAAAAAGACATCGCAAGGGTTCACAATACTTGTCCTACTGATCAACTGTCTTCTCTTACCTTGGATATCAAGCTCAAGCGACAAAAGCTAGCATATATCTGTTCCTGAGATTACGTAATAGTCTTCATTTCCTCTCTGTGTGGGTGCAGTCCTATTCACTTTCAAACGGGTGTTGATGTGCGCGTTGCTAACAAGCAAGTCACCAGAAGCAAATATGTCAGCAAAACCGAACTATATGAAATGCATTCAGTGCCGCAGGGACCATCAAAGGGCATGTACTAAACACAGCTCACAAACTACGCGTGCTATTTATCACTGATCGGTGCACAGTGTCTCCCAGAGGATCGCGTATGGCCACAGAAATGTGACCGCTGCAACAAGCAAGGCCATGAATGTTCACCCGGTTTGACCGCCAGAGATGAGAGGCAGCATATGCTTGGCCAAATGGCCGAGAGTAGACCGCTACCTTTTGGGAATCCACAACAGGCCCAGACTGAGAACCGGCCTGCGAGTCAGAGTAGACGGTTGCCTTCTGGGAATCCACAGCAGGCCCAGACCGAGAATCAGACTACTAGTCAGATACGGTTTGAAAAGATGTCAAGCTTTGCTCAACACAGCTATATGATATTCGACCAGTTTATCAGCAACCCCCCGTCGGAGCAGCCTGCTATCCAGCAGTGCGCCCAATGGTTCAACGAGGCCAACTACTTGTCGTGGATTTTGATCTCAGGGGCAGTGCCAAGGCCGGACCAAGGAGCACGAGGACAAGGACAAGGACAAGTCCCTGGGGATGATCCTTACCAGGTGATAGCTTCATGCTTTGCTACCTTTTACGCAACTCTGGAGGAGCGGCTTCAGTCCATCGAGATCTTGCCCGAATACGAAGACTTGATCAAGGTCGGAACCGATGCTGGGATGCGGGAACCGGAAGCAAAGGAATTCGCGATTGCACGCATTGCAGCCAAGAATACCCCGGCAACTGAGGACGGAAATGGAGATCAACTGGCTGCAACCTGCTATCTAAAATATAGACGACTCCTGACACAAGGACTGCGGTGGAAGCGTCTGATTCAAGCCGTTGGGTCCTGGGAAGTGCTCCTGCTTGATGGAAGCTTCCCTTCGTCGACGAGAAAGGGTCTGAAAAATGACCTTTCATCTGCAATGCTAGGTGCAGAGAATGGCTTCCGTCAATACAAATATGCATTGCTGTCTCCCGAACTAGGGTTGATGCAAACATGTCAGCAGCTCAACGGTGCGGTTAGCCTCTTTCAACGCATAATCGAGCAGGATCGGATGGGCGGCTCCATGGGCCCCGTGGAGCTGGCGCAGCAGTTCCACGGTCGGATTAGAGCTGTCTTTGGCCCGCCGCAGAGACCAGCTGCCCGGGAGTCAGGCGATAACGGCGAGGGGCCCAGCAGATATGACGGCCCGGATGATATTGAAGGCGACTCTGCAAATGTGGCCGATAGTTCGGGAATAGAGGTCGATGAAGCTCTGTCTGAACAATTGAACAGCACGGAGTTACTCTGAGTTTCAGGTGTCTTTCATCCCGTTGCGGTGTTTTTCAAGCTGTTCCGGGGCTTGTAGTATGGTTTGAAAGGATTTCAATATTTTGGTTGACTTTCGGCCTTTTGATTGCTAGCCTTTTCTTTGTGTATTTTACGAGGGATACATGATACCAGGTGATATTTAATCTCCTTCATTCTTCCAGAAATCAAATAATCGCATTGAATCATATTCCAGGAAGATCCAAGTCGATTCCAAGTTTTATCCAGGTTTTCAGGTGACCATGACCCAATTCCGGCAGCCATTTCGATCCCCTGCTTTAAATATGTATTTATCTCAAAAATCTTCATCTTCAGAGACAGACACTCCCGGAAGATATTGAGTGGAATATAAGGTTCACGTGAACGGCATGGACATTTCTCCGGATCTAGCGGCGACACCTACCTAATGACTTGTTCTGTACGGAGCACTCCTGTGTAAGGAGTAAAGATCACATTGGTCGGAGTGAGGGGGAATCGAACCCAAGGCTACTGACTAGTATTTCTTGGGATGCAGAGACGACGTCACGACGCGCACGCGCTGCACACGGTGTTGGAAGTTCGATGCGATGCGGTCCGCTGTAGAATCAGCCCAGCCCAACTGCTAACAGCCGCAGCCCGATGAGATAAGAGATTCTAGGTGGTATGATACTGCTTCCTAATTATTGATGCAAGTTAGGTGGATATCTAGCGACTTCGTAGGGATGTTCCAGGTAGTTTGGGGTAGAAATATCCATGTGATCGGCTAGTCGTACTACCAGATACCCCTCATGGGTGGGGTAGAATGTGTATCATGATAATGAGGGCACTGAATAGCCGATCACTAACCAGCCTCATCCTATGGAAGGATAAGAGAACGGGAGTGCTCCCCGATTGTAGATCGGCATTTCCCCTCCATTATCATAGTTTGTTCCACAATACGTGTTGGAGAGGCATGCGAACCAGTCAGGATCGGGGCAGATAAAAGATCTCCAGCGGATTGCAGCAGAACCAAGGAGTCATACAATAATTCCCTACGAATTTTAACAAGATTAGCATAGCAAGATGGGCGAGAAGTACAAGGAGATCTCAGCTATCGCGCGAAAACGCCGCGATGACCAGTTGGCGGCTGCCTACTCTCTCCCCGAGATCGATGAAACGAGGCTGCCGAAGGATCTGAGGAACTATCAAAAAGAGTCAGGGCTGTTCCTGCCAGAAGAGCTAGAGATACTTGACATGGATGCGGTGACGATTGTGCAAAAGATACGGGACAGAAAGCTGACTTCTGTCGAAGTGACCAAGGCGTTCTGCAAGGCGGCAGCTGTTGCGCAAAAGCTGGTGGGCAAACAAAAATGACAATCCATGCATACACAGGACTAGTTAGGCTAATGAATAAGGAACGTACAGACGAACTGTGTTACAGAGGTCCTGTTCGCCGAAGGTCTTAAGAGGGCCAAGTACCTCGACGAGTATCTCGAAAAGACTGGCACCGTGGTAGGGCCTCTCCATGGCTTACCCGTGTCCCTGAAAGACAATTTCATGACACCGCCTCACCCGTCATCGATCGGTATGGCAGTGCATGCCAACGTGCCAACAGAGAAAGAGTCCGTTCTGGTGACGATGTTGCGGGATCTGGGCGCTGTTTTCTATGTTAAGACAAACGTCCCAACCGCCATGATGATGGCGGAAACGACTAACAATATTTGGGGAGAAACAAGAAACCCAATCCACAAGGGACTCTCACCTGGAGGCTCCTCTGGCGGAGAAGCAGCTCTCATCGCCATGAAGGCCTCGCCCCTGGGAGTTGGAACGGACATCGGAGGGAGCATCCGTATTCCTAGCGCATGGTGCCATCTCTATGGTCTGAAGCCTTCTTTTGGACGTTTTCCAACGTGGGGAGGTAGACCAAGCATGCCTGGCCAGGACTTCATATATGCCATCTGTGGGCCGATGTCAAGGTCCCTTCGATCGCTGAGGCTGTTCTGTGAAGCCGTATGTTCGGAGCAAGCAGCACCCTGGAATCTGGATCCTAAGATTCTTCCAATTCCATGGAGGAAGAACATGATTCAGCCGTCAGGGCGAAAACTACGGCTCGGGTTGATAAGCGGAGATGGAATCGTGACGCCTCACCCACCGGTCCAGCGTGCACTGGAAATCGTGAGAAAGGTTCTCAAGGAAGCTGGTCATGATGTGATTGATTGGTCAGTGTTATCCATTGGCGAAATGAACAACATCAAACGGCTGGACTGACTGTCAATTCCAGGGCTCCAATAGACCACGCAGCGATTGTAGAGACCGTTAGTGAAGGATTCCGTGTCCTGGGAAGCGACATCATCTTGTCTCAGATGAGAGAATACGACGAGCCAATCTTCAATGCTATAAAGCAGCAATACGAGATTGATGATCCAAACGGCCCCGGGCTAGGACCGGATAAACTGCGAGAGATGATTCTGAAACGAAATCAGCTGCAGAAAGACTACCTCGACCGGTGGATGGCCACACAGAAAGATAACGAGAGGCCAATCGACGGTATCATCAGCCCAGTGGCACCAACGGCGGCGAATCGATTGGGGTTTGCACAGAGGGAGCAGTATGTGGGCTATACGAGCGTTTTCAATTTGCTTGGTATGAAACATCAGATCTAAGCCCACTATCCTAGACTGCAAGCCTGCGACTGACACCGTCTAGATCTTCCGTCGTGCACGTTCCCTGTGACATACGCGTCTCAGACAATAGATGTAAGGCGTGGAGACGAGTGGCAACCTCTTAGCGATCTCGATAAGTTGATTCAGGATGAATATGATCCGGAATTCTATGACGGAGCTCCCGTCTCGCTGCAGTTAGCGGGTAAACGACTCGAGGAAGAGAAGGTGTTGGAGATGGTGGAAGTAGTATCAAATGCGCTGAAGGCTGCTGGATACTAGATGATGATTGCCATTCGATACCACATATATTTGATGATTGATATTACTGTTGAAGGGGTCTAGTCAAAGCCAGGGAATATATTAATCGAAATCGACTGCACAGAAATTGGATATAAATGGACTATATTGAGTGACATAAAATATCAATGGATTTCATGAGCATACGAGATACAAACCAAGTCTCTGACCAGTATCATCATCCTCTGTCGTTGTGGGATCGCGTCATGACCAAAAGAGGTTATATTAGATGCACGGGAGTGGCTCCGCGCTTAAGACTTTCCGGTTGCCATGCGCAACCGCGGGATGACATCGTTTTTCTCCACCAGTTCGACGATACCGAAGTCGAACAAAGCAGCATCTACAGGACGAAACAAAACGATTACTCGAACCCCATACCGCTCTATTACTCCATAGGAGGTGCACCGTTGCTGTGCATCTCTGCCCCGACGTCACAGCCATGCCGCCAGTACGCCGCCGAGGCGGCAACCCCGCCGCATCCCGCGCACAGCAGTCGACTCTTTCTTTCGGCTCTAAATCCAGAGTCACAAAACCATCCGCGGCGCAGGCGCCGTCCAAAAAGCTGAAAGATGTCGAGCCCATTGTCGACAATGTCGCTGCAGACACACGCCCCGCAGACACGGTAGAGCCCGATCAGGTCCCCGTCACTCCGCCGGTCGGGTCGTCAAAGCCGCACATCGCGGAGGTCGTCGTGAGCGAGCAGGCAAAGGCAGAAGTCGAGAAGCCCCTATCAGAAGAGGATAGAGAGGCGTTGAAGATAACGGATGCGGATCTGAAGCGGTATTGGGAGGAGAAGGAGGCGGAGAGGAAGGCGCCTCGAGGTTGGTTCAATCCCGGGACAGCATGACCTCAATTGGGAGGCGGGGCATGTGCTACGGTATTATATGTCGTTGTAGAGGTGCTGACGGTTTATCTCTTGCACACAGTCCACCAGGAAGACCTAAGCCTGCATGAGAAGATACTACGACACTTCGATCTCTCCACCCAGTATGGGGTATGTTGGTTCCCGTGATTCCCTCTCTACCACACATCTGTTCCCTTTCAAAGGGTTGCAACCAGAGATCTGACATTGCCTTATATATAGCCATGTATCGGAATTGCAAGACTAAAGCGCTGGAGGCGTGCGAAAATGTTGGACCTCAATCCTCCCATCGAGGTGCTTGCGGTGCTCCTCAAGGAGCAGAATAAGGGCGTGCAACAGAGGGCGTACGTGGATGAGCTGATGTCTTGAGGAATGTATATTATATCTCGAGAGACTGGTGTGGGCGGCTATATGTCGGTGGATTCTGTACCGGGTATTCTTATGGTCTGTCATACTATGTTGTATTCTGGTACTGCGGGCGGAGTTCATGGCGTTTAATGGGTCAAAATGGGTAAATACCCTAAATTTCGAAACAGATTTTGTTGAAGACAAAATTATCCAGTCGTATTGTTGCATACCGTCTTTGGAAGCCGAATTCAGCTCTTGCATGAGATTTCCTGGCAGAACTCTCCCAGGTAGACAGACGGAGGGGGAAGCTCAGATTGCCGCCCTCCCATCGTAAAAGAACGATCGATAAAGTATCTGCTGCTTGTCACAAAGAATATAAGACCTCCATGGCTTTATACACGAAATTAAACTAAGATGTCTGCTGTGACATGGCGGGCAGCCTCGGGTTGCATGCAGCGATAAGCCTAGGGGCGAGACAGTCTATAGACTCGATAACGTTAAGCATTAATGGGCAAAAGCCATCATCACGTCAATCCCCATCTTTATTCCAACATCATCTCCTTGTGGTCTTTCCATTATAAAACCTGACCGACTGACGCAGGGATTCTTCCGCAAAATGTTTGCTGTCCGACTCACCTGTCAACTCTCTATTTTGTACAGAACCTGAACTCTATTGGTCTGACTCTCCACAGACATTCCAAGGAACTTCGTTTCTACAAGCTTTCGATTCAAAATGAGCGCCCATTGTACCCAAACAGTACAGGAGAGGTTTAGGAAGGAGTCTTGCTGGCATATCCTATGTACACTGGAACGGCAGCTTTGAGATTGCTGGGGCCCGCTGACAAGGGGGAATCGCTGCGCGAGGGTCTTATTCATGGGCAACTCTCAGCGACAGATGGTGCATGTTCCGGAGTCATTTCCATTATCGGACGAACAGGACATTCCACCGATTTCTATTCACCTTTCAAGAGGGCAGCTGCGTTTCTTTTCTGTCGATCGCAATAATATCGCCTGGGATAAGGCTGGCGATTACAAGGACCTGGGCCGGTCCTCTGTCAGTCGGGATCGCTCAATACCTATCCTGCCTCCGACCTACAACCGAGTTTTCGCACAGTCGATGGTGGCGGGTCGACCATAAACATGAGTCAGCATCCAGAAGTGAGTTAAGAGTTCAGCCCCTTCTCTAGGGTTACATTGGACTTGGGACTCAATCCTGGCCAGCCTGGCTCCTTTTCTGCCCCGCATTGACGATCCTTAGGCTGGTTCTTGATCTCGGCTGTTCGAAGTACCCCGTTAACAACCATGAAGGGAATCTACCTGCTCCTTAGCCTGGCCACCGATAGACATGCAATGATGAGCTGGAACCAGAAACCGGCTCTCTGCTAAGCTTTTCCTCGAAGGAGCTTATGCTCGTCCGTGATTACAATATACCTCGGGACACAGTAACGCGAGCCTCGGTTCCCCGCAGGCTGATTCAATTTTGAATTCACATTATATTACTTCTGCAATTTTCGAAACAGGTATTGATCTATCAACGCTTATGCACTACTACGAACAGACTTCCCGGGCGCGAGCCGTCAATGCTGCTGACACTCAAGGTTATCGGACCTGGCAAGCCGCCGCGACCGGACTCAACGTTATTCGACCTGTTTTACTTACCAAGTCGATACTATGCCTAGCTGAGCTGAGCTCCGACGACTTCGCGTGGCGTGTGTCTTAGGTGGCCTGAGCCCAGGGAGGGGTTTACTAGGTCGACTGTCGCCGGCACTTTCGGCCCAGCAGAAGTCTGATGACTGCATGTGATACATGCTAAGGCCGTTGACTCGATTAGGACATTGAAAAAAATTTTCCCTCAAGACATGCAGGAATTCTGGAGAGCAGGTGGAGATCTGTCGATATGACTGCGTTATTCTGGCACTCTTTGAACAAAACTTGTACTAGGTCCATGCGCGGGCTCCCCGTCTATGAAGTATCCGGCTAAAATAAAGCATTACCAGGCCGAACCGGGGTGAGCTAAGCTTCATCGTCTCCTACCCTCTTCGAGATGCAGGTACGACCTGTTCTTCGTGAATCTTTCTAACCTCCTTTCTTAAAGCGCTTCTAGCCATTTATAGGTGGCTGGTCTTAGTTCCCGGGTTCGGAGATTGCATGACCAGGGACATGAGTCAGTCGAGCATATATCACTCCGTATATGCTACGACTGACTAACAATTTCAATTGTTCATAATTTCTTGCTTGTCTTGTTCGATGGAGGCAATCCCGCGTAACTGAGGTGGTTGACGATGTGACCCGGTTGATGGCTGGAGTCGCTGGAACGAATCAGGTACGGCTGGAAGAACCGTCGCGCCCCAGGACCACGGCTGGAGAAGCTTTACACAAAGCCATTGCTACAGTACGGAGTAGTACCCTGTACTACTTGCTTAAACTAGGGCCTGCTCCCAGGCCGGTCCACACAGACGGCGATGATTCTATTTGGGGATAGTTGCGTTGCAGTCGACGTCGGACATTGGCGGGCTGGCAGCAGCTGTGCGTTACCCCGGATCGTCACGCCCGCTTGGCCGCTTCTCCTCGACGTTCGCCCCCACGGCTGGACGCTGGCCATCCGTCACACTTCCTGCATCCCCTTTCCAATGCTCTGCGGCGACCCCGGTCTTCTTCCACCAATAGACTCCCTCAGAGTCGCAGGATTGGCACGACGCAGGACGTTGCTTACGCAGATGCTGCACGGTAACATATGCCTCAGTATGGCACTGCGTACGGGCACGGAATACGGAGTACATGGTCTCTGCTCCGGTGCCCCAGACTCCACTCTACTTGCCATCGATGATTCGCGGGGCGTCGTCTTGCCATCGCTCCAAGAAGCCTGATCAGGACCCGTTCGCCGACCTCATCGTGGTTTTACCCTAGCCTTCCCATGCTGTCCAGCTGCAAGGACGGGAGCTCTCGGGATCCTTCTATCATCCTTGCCTAGTTCACTGCAATAATTATGGCCGGCATCAACTAACTGCGCCGTCGCTCCTTGACTTTCGCTTCTTCACGCGCCTCCTTTTCCAACCCTGGAACTAACAAGCGGCAACGCTGGACAACAATTCAATTAAGTGTGGAAGCTAAATAGTGCGCCGTTCAATCGGATGCAGGAAACCTTGATCCCGTTCCTGCTCATGGAGTTAGGCGTATCCAAATGCTGTCTTGTCGATGAACGGACCGCGGCCCCAGGTCACTAGCCTGGAGGTATACTGGACCTCCGCAGGGTTGCGCATGTGATGCTAATCCGAAATGGTAGGTTGTAGCGTTGTTTCCATTTTTACGTCGCTGGAGGATCTTATAAGGACGCATCTCCTGCTGCATGCCTGTGTTCCCTTGGTCGTTCGACAGCCATCACTCGTTACTTGGTCGATCCGACAGTCGTTCTCGACAAGCAAGAAGAGCACTTGAGCTTTACGTCCTCCTGCCTTTTACGCCTTCGTTCAGCGAGTACAAATATAAAATAATTTACTGTACAAAATGCAGTTCTCTCACGCTCTTGTTGCCCTCGTTGCGGCCGGCCTGGCCAGCGCCCAGCTTCCGGATGTCCCAAGCTGCTCTGTGAGCCACGCAAACCTTGACGAGCTTCGGGACTTGTACTGACCCTTGCTTAACCAGCTCAACTGCTTCGTTACCGCTCTCACAAGTGATGGATGTTCGTCCCTGACCGACTTCGCTTGCCACTGCCAGAAGCCCCAGCTCATCGGCGAGGTCACCCCTTGTGTCCAGCAGAACTGTGACCTTGCGGCCCAGTCTTGTGAGTGATATCCGTAATTTATACAGTATCGAAGTAGCCCCGTATACTGACTCGTCCAAATAGCCGTCTCGAGCGTTGTCGTCTCCCAGTGCTCTGCTGCCGGCCACCCGATCTCCCTCCCCGCAGTCGGCGGCGGGAGTACAACTGCCGCTGCCACTACTTCTGCTGCCGAAACGACTTCAACGCCCGCAGCAGCCTCCACGACTGCTGTTTCGACTCCCGCCGCTACCACGCCTTCCACTCCTTCCGCTGCTTCCTCTTCGACCCCGGCGGCAGGTTCTTCCAGCGCTGTTTCGGCCTCTAAGTCGACCGCAGCAGGTACCGGCGGCCTGAAGCCAACGTCGAGCGGCGGTGTCTCCCCACCGGTTTTCACTGGCGCCGCTGCCAACGTCAAGGGCAGCATGGGCGGCGTCGCCGCTGTCGCTGCCGTGGCGGCGTACATCCTGTAAATACGGTCCGATTCCCTGTCGCTGTTCGACAGCTTCATTCTCTCCAGAGTTACAATTTCCCTTGGCAATACTGGAGTTGTCAACATCTTGTGGAATATAGTGGCGCATGATCTGAACAAGCTACCGAGTTTACCTGTGCTAATCTCGTCTTCTGTCCCTCCCCTCGTTTGATTTGGCTTTTGCTCACCCTTGTGTCCCACGGCTCTGCTTCTCTTCTTTCGCAACGTCGGCCCTGAAGAAGGTCGCGGAAGCTTTTGCGGTGCGGACACAAGGGTACGGTTTCATGTACGCATTCGCATTTGATCGGACGATAAAAAAAGAAAGACGAGAAAAGGAAGCAGCATAATTTAATAATAGCCCAGTGCGCGGTTAGGGGTTCTGGCTTGACTTTTTTTTTTCTGACAAGGTCAATCGGATAACTCAGCGCGCGCGGGTGGAAACGTGTATGTATGTACAGATGAAAAGGAAGGAGAGAAAAATGATATATCAATTATACGCTCCTTGGAATTTGGGTGTCGTATCCTGGTTCTTGTCTTCGATATTATCTAGTATTCCTTTTGTTCCGACCCCTACATGACATCGCAGAGCTGCTGGGGGCTTAAGTTAAATAAGCCCTGAAGACACTTAGGTGATGAACCCTCTCGGCACCAGAAGGGATTTCTTTCTTTTTCTTCTGCATCAGGGGCGGAATTTATTTACTGCTTTACATGAGATGCTAACTGTTGCTGGGATCCTCCCCCTTCTCCTAGTAACAGGGCTACGTTTCTTTCTCCCTGTTGTCTGTATGTACTGTACATGTACATACCATTCATTTCAAACCTGCCATTCATCCATCCATCTATCCATTCATCTAGAGGATGATCTAGGCGAACCTATCTGTACATCTTATGTATATATGTATATTAATTTTCCCTCTTCTCTGCCATGCTCTCTGCCCTGCTTTTCTCCTCTCCACCAGACCAGACCAGATCAGATAATATCAAGCAAGTCAGCTCGCAGCGCATGTACAGTACTGTACATATATGACAAAGTGTCCACTGTATTACAGTATATAGCTACTTGTATACGCGCAGAGGGCGTTGCATGATAGTTATAGGTCCGTGGACGTGCATACATCTGGTGCTGTGCTTAGCAACTTTAGGTACGATACGTATCGATAACTGTCTTGGGATGCGGGACGGGGAACAAATTCCTCCGCTTTCCATGGCTTCCGTTTAGTAGTGGACGTTTCCCCAGGTGCGGGTTCGGAGTAGGTTAAATCCATTGCACCACAGGGCAAAGGATACATCCAAGAGAATCAAGAGAACTTGCTTGTAGAAGTTCATTGTATCATCAGCTCTGATGTTGAAACAACTATCACGTTCGAACAAGGCTGAAGAACATCGAAGATATTAAAGGCAGATGCTATCTAATGCAGGTACGGTACAGCTGGCACACACAATCTATCCGTGGCAGGGAGTTACTTCCCCTGACCAGGGAGATCAGAAACGAAAGTCCCATACGCTGCTTATCTATTCTGCTCCGACAGCACCTGTTGCTCCTTCTGGGTGATTTCGTGGCACATGTTTTTTGCTCCGTTTTTTTGGACTTCAATCCCGCCGAAAACCGACCATACCATGCCATGTCATGAAAACGAATTAAATCCAAGTAGAAGGAAAAAAAAGATTAAAAGCACCCAGAATCAGGGAATCACGCAACACCGAATTCCTTGATATCGGTCTTCTTGCCGAGGAGGGCCAGCGGCACAATACCGCTGACGTGCATCTCCGGGCCGTACACATGCATGTTGAGACCCAGCTCCTCGCCGACGGCCTTGATGTTCTTCAGACCCTCCTGGTAGTTGGGACCGGCACGGCGGACCCAGATCTGGACGTTGTGCTGGATGAGGGCGGGGGCGACCTCGCGCAGGGCGCGGATGACACCCTTGAAGGTCGTGGCCACGTTGGTGAAGTTGGCAATGCCACCACCGATGAAGAGGACCTTGCCCTCAGGGTGCATTGGAGCGCGCAGCATCAGGTCGAAGATGGTGCGGGCGTAGTTGTAGGTTTGGGTCTCCGTCGGGGCACCCGAGTATTCACCGTAGTTGGCCAGCTCGCTGACGAAACCCGCTGATGCAATCGCATCTGCATAGACGACCGAGGCACCGCCGCCGGCGACGAGCGTCCAGATACGTCCGTTGGGGTTCAGGATGGTGAGCTTGAGGGAGGCACCGGTCTTGGCATCCATGTCGGCGATGAACTTCTCCTCCTTGCTCAGCTCTCGGCCGAATGGTGCCGGGAACTCCATGGGGGGACCAGCGTCGATCTCGACTTTTCCGTCGGTCCTGGGGCTGGCGGCCAGACCGAGAGCCGCGGGGCTGCGCGCGATGGCCCACTTGGTGCCACACTCGAACTCGGCTGTCTGATCGAGCTTGGCAGCGAGATCGAGGAAGTGAATGTCGGCGCCGGTGCCATCTGCGTTGGGGATGACCACCAGCGGGTTGATCTCCAGGTACGTGAACTGGCAGTCGACGTAGACGGCGTAGAGACGGGAGATGAAGTCGATCAGGACGTTGTGGATGCCCTTGGGCACGTTCTTCAGCAGCGCCGCGGCAATCTCCTCATTGGAGGGGTAGTTCTTGAGGTTGACGGGAATGAGCAGCTTCTCCGCCTTCGCGTCCACGTCGCCGACGTCGACACCACCCTCGTGGGTGAACAGGATCCAGTCACCCTGATGGGAGTTAGCTTGCCTGTCGCTGCGGATTGAGAGTTCCGGATGCATGTGTTTCGCCGCCGACACCCCGTTCCGTCACGGGACGGAGGCTTTCCTCGGGGACCAAGCGTCAGGGCCAGCTTACCTCTCTCACGGAGTGGATGTTGATGTAGTATTCCGTCTCCTGGGGGTGAGGCACGAAGGGCTCGACCAAGAAGTTGCGGAGGACTCCCTTGACGGATTCCACCTGGATCTCCTTGCCCGCACGAGCCTCGATCCACTCGCGAGCCTCGGCCCAGGTCTTGTTGAGCGCGAGCAGACCGCTCTTGCCCCGTCTCTTGATCAATTGGTCTGGCTTCGCGACGAAGCGAGCGTCCGGGTTCCGTAGCCACGGGTAGGTGCTCTCAGCCTGGTCGAGGACGCCCTGGACGGAGGCGCCCTCGGGGAAGTAGATGGAGGCGAGCCTGGGGGGCGGGTTGTGGGAGGCGGGAGGCGGGAGAGGGGTGGGCTTGATGACGGGGGCGCGGGTGAGGTGGTAGTTGAGGATGGCCTTGCCGTCGGCCTCGTAGATGGATTTGGCAGACATGCTGCAGGATCTCGATCTGGAGAGTTACGCGGAGGATGTACAGGGGAGGATAGGACGGTAGATAGAAAGAGAGGGCGTCCAGGAATTGGAACGGGGAAGGAGGGGATCTGGACAGCAGTGAACAACCAGAGGGAGGAAGGAGGAGGGTGGACGGAGATGGAGAGGGAGAGGGAGAGGCAGAGGGGGATGGAGAGGGAGATGAAGATGACGACGAGATGGAAGAGGGGAGCTCCTGCGGGAGAAGGAGAGAGGCCGCTGGGGACGGGGATGGATGCGCTGGGGTCCCGGTGAGCAGGCTGAGCGCAGGCGTGTGTCTGGACCTGCCCTGCGCGCTCTCCGGGGATGGGCCGATGGGGCAGGCGCGGCGGGTCTGTTGAGCGGCGGGTCCGGGGCCAACCGGCGCGGGTGTGTCAGCGGTGCGTTGGGGCGGTGGAGCCCGATCGGGGCTCAGGGCTGTCTGTGAGCTGGCCGAGCAGCGCGACGTCCGTGGGAACGCGGGGGACCCGACGAGTGGCATGTGAACGGGTGGCTGCTCGACCTGCGCAGTGCGGCATCTGTTGGCATTCTTCTTATTCTGGTTATTATCACTGCTGTTTCTGCGATTTACAGAGAGATCCCGAGGCATCTTCTTCGACGACTTCTTTTATTGCTGCCTTGCCAGCCGGCGTCGGGAGACCCGGGACCGGGACCGTCCAGCGCCTGCTGACGCTGTGGACAGGGGCCGGGGTCGCTCCGCGATCCGCTCATTGGGGTGAGGCTATACCCGGCACGGCGCGCGGTGATGCTGCTGAGCCCGCCGCCCAGCGGACCACCCCCAAAATCCCGGTGCCTGAGCCCGCTCCCGCCATTGTTGAGCAGCGCCGCGGTTCGTCGACCGCAGGCGCAGCGGTCCCCCTCCATTTTTCTCCAGCCCGGTCCTGGGTCGAGGCCGTTTCGGTCGAGAGCTACACCTCCCTCCTCCTCCTTATCATCATCATCGTAATCCTCCCTACTACCATCTTCTCTGTCTTCCGCCCGTCCTCATCCTCGCCTCTGCACTTCTCTCATCCTTCCGTCATCTCTCGGGAGTCCTTCATCGTAGCGACGAAGCTACCTACCGGGCACATACTTTGTCGAGTAGACAGGGCTACTGACAGGTGAAGGCTCCCCGTCGTCTCAGCCATCTCCATGCCCCTCGATCCTGCGGCTGACCCCTCCAGTTTGTACAGAGACATCCACCACCATGCCGTCTGCTGCTCCTCCTCTGGCGACGGCCGCCAATGGCAACATCTCGGCCAACGACAACATCCGTCGTTTCGACCCTCCCAGTCGCGTTCTGACCCCCCTCGAACACACTCTCTTCCACAACAAGACACGATGCTTCGTATAGTAAGTCTCGAGATAGCCCTTGGCAGGAGTATGCCATGGTACTGACGGCAACAGTGGCATGCAGCCCCGCGCTGTGCAGGGCATGCTCGACTTTGACTTCATCTGCAAGCGCAGCACCCCCTCCGTTGCTGCCATCATCTACACCTTCGGTGGTCAGTTCGTCAGCAAGATGTAAGTCCCGTCGGAGTTTTCCGTTTCTGCCGATCTCGGGCGCACGGTGCTCACGCCATGAACAGGTACTGGGGCACGAGCGAGACTCTCCTGCCGGTGTACCAGGACGTGGCCAAGGCCATGTCCAAGCACCCGGATGTTGACACCGTCGTCAACTTCGCGTCGTCCCGATCTGTCTACAGCTCCACCATGGAGTTGATGCAGTACCCGCAGATCAAGACGATCGCCATCATCGCAGAGGGTGTCCCTGAGAGGGTAGGACAGATCCCAGCCCCCACAATGCTATTCCCTAGCTGATAAGGTCACAGCGCGCCCGAGAGATCATGGTGACTGCCAAGGAGAAGGGTGTCACCATCATTGGCCCTGCCACCGTTGGCGGCATCAAGCCTGGTGCGTTCAAGATCGGCAACACGGGTGGCATGATGGACAACATCGTTGCCTCGAAGCTCTACCGCAAGGGCTCCGTCGGCTACGTGTCCAAGTCTGGCGGTATGTCCAATGAACTGAACAACATCATCTCTCAGACCACAGACGGCGTCTACGAGGGCATCGCCATTGGCGGTGACCGATACCCCGGCACTACGTTCCTCGACCATCTCCTGCGATTCCAGGCCGACCCGGAGTGCAAGATCCTCCTGCTCCTCGGTGAGGTCGGTGGCGTCGAGGAGTACCGTGTGATTGAGGCCGTGAAGAACGGCATCATCACCAAGCCTATCGTCGCCTGGGCCATTGGTACCTGCGCCAGCATGTTCAAGACCGAGGTCCAGTTCGGTCATGCGGGTGCATCCGCCAACTCCGAGCTCGAGACGGCGGTGGCGAAGAACAAGGCCATGAGGGAAGCTGGCTTCCACGTCCCGGACACCTTCGAGGACCTGCCCCAGGTGCTGTCGGATGTGTACAAGAAACTGGTCGAGCAGGGCACCATCAAGCCCGCGCCAGAGCCTGTCCCGCCGAAGATCCCTATGGATTACGCGTGGGCTCAGGAGCTGGGTCTTATCCGCAAGCCGGCTGCCTTCATCTCGACCATCACCGATGACCGTGGCCAGGAGCTGCTGTACGCCGGCATGCCCATCTCGGACGTCTTCAAGGAGGACATTGGCATCGGCGGTGTCATGTCTCTTCTGTGGTTCCGCCGTCGTCTGCCGGCATATGCCACCAAGTTCTTGGAAATGGTTCTCATGCTCACGGCCGACCACGGTCCCGCCGTGTCCGGTGCGATGAACACCATCATCACCACCCGTGCCGGCAAGGACCTCATCAGCGCTCTGGTCTCTGGGTTGCTGACCATCGGATCGCGGTTCGGTGGTGCTCTGGATGGTGCCGCAGAGGAGTTTACGAAGGCCTTTGACAGGGGTCTCAGCCCCCGTGAGTTCGTTGACACCATGAGGAAGGAGAACAAGCTGAGTAAGTTCTGATCTCTAGACGTCCAGTTTACCAACGCTTACTAACGCAACGCAGTCCCTGGTATCGGCCACAAGGTCAAGTCTCGTAACAACCCTGACCTCCGTGTTGAGCTGGTCAAGGAATACGCCAAGAAGCACTTTCCCAGCACCAAGCTGCTCGACTACGCTCTTGCAGTCGAGACCGTGACCACCTCCAAGAAGGACAACCTGATCCTCAACGTCGACGGCTGTGTTGCTGTCTGCTTCGTTGACCTTCTCCGCCACTGCGGTGCTTTCTCTGCTGAGGAGGTCGAGGACTACCTGCGCATGGGTGTTCTGAACGGTCTCTTCGTTCTCGGACGCAGTATTGGTCTGATCGCTCACTACCTGGACCAGAAGAGACTGCGCACCGGTCTCTACAGACACCCTTGGGACGACATCACCTACCTGCTCCCCACCATCCAGAAGGGCGCACCGGGTCAGGAGGGCCGTGTGGAGGTCAACATCTAAGCCTGTTACCTCTCAGCCGGGGGGGCTGGTGTGGGCGTGTTCGATATCCTTGCGGGACTCATCAGCCGGTCACATATTCTTCTCACCTTGGCGACGCTGGAGTTGCTATGGTTTCATTGTTCTTTTTTTTCTTTCTTTTTTTCCCCCCTCTTCTTCTACTCCCTATTTGACATTACAACCTGTAGTTCAGCATTTCGCATGACTAGGCCGATGGGGCTGATGACTGTACGCATCTACCGGAGATGGGAGCAAAAAATAATAACGGATTACCGGAGTGGATCGTTCTTAGCTAGACAGCTAGAAGTAGAAGATATATCTTTCTTAATTGTTCATCTTGGTCCAGATTCACTGTACCTGTGTACTCGTCGTGACCGTTTCAAAAGCAGTCTGCCATCTGTGCCGGACAAAAGCATATCCTCCCAAAGGCCTTACTCGAATCCCACTGCCTGTTACATGTGAATGGAATCACTGGAATGCGATTCCACTTTTCCTGTCCGACGGTCCTATGTTGCAGCCAACGTAAGCTCTCCCTCTCCCTCTCTCCTCGTCCAATCCAATTAATTCCGCTTTAATTAACGCAATGGTATGTTACGTGACAGGCCTGAGCGGTATAACACGCATGTGCTTACTGACAGCAACAGGGACTTGATGAAGAATAATAATAATAATAGTAATAGTAATAGATCCACGCAAATAATAATGCAACTACTATTGCATATGTGGTATGTATAGGAACACTACTATGTATGTAAGATGGTGAGAGAGATTACCTACAGTATCCGTGGGGGCGAAGTTGAAGTTTTTTTTTTCTAGAAATATGTGTACGTATTTGATTTGAAGAGGCGGTGTGTTTTCGTTTTGTCTCCTTTGTATGTATACAGAGCATGTCGTCGTGTTGCACGCGTGGTATGATCCGGCCCGGGGCTTTGCATAACAGCATCCGGACCGGACTCGGAGGTACTACTGTATGGAATATACAGTAGTAGTCAGGTATGCACGGCCACTGCAAGTCTGCAGGGCCGGGCGGATAACTTGAAGCATTATTGTGGAGCAGCAGTCTTAGAATTCGGAGGTGGAAGCTAGCTGAGGTCGGCGCCAAGGCCTCACTCAGGTTTCAGGCTTCCGGAATCCGGAGCGGTGCCTCCGCCTCCGGGCTAGCCCTAACCTGAACCTGACTAACCTGAAAAATTAGGTGGAAGCTGACCTCACGCAGGTCTGATCGACCTATCGCCTCAGGCTATCAACGAACTTCGAGTTGATTGCGACCAACATCAACGACAAACGACGACCTGCGATTTATTTACACCAGCTTGATTGAAGGAGAAAAAAAAGGGTCAATTGTGACACACGCTGAAAAGAATTGTTTTCCCCCTTCTGTCTAATAAATTAATTCTACTTTTATCATTACCATCTCATCTATTCCACTGTCTCTCAATTGACATCATCTGAAAAAGATACACCCATCCCTTTGTTGCTCCTACGGAGTACAAGGAAGAAACTCAGACCAGGGCATCATCATCATCATCATCATCATCATCACCGCCATACATCTACATCTTGTTCATTCAGACCTCCAATTACATTACCTGCCATAACCACCCGGCCGGGTACCTCCCTAGGTACCCTCCAAAAAAAGCAAATACTGATACATACATAATGGTCCGCATCAAACACCGCTACCTCCTCGTCGACATCCTCTATCCGTCCCCATCCGCATCATCATCGGCATCAGCGTCATCGTCAACTGGAGATGACGTCCGCACGCACCTCCAGTTCCACGCGCCGACGTCGGACGCGCTGACGCCGGCCCTGCTGGCCAAGATGGTGCGCGAGGAGGTGGCGGAGGTGTTTGGGGACTGGGGCGTCGGGAGGCTGGGGGGCGCGGGGGCCGGGGGTGTCAGTGGTATGTATTTTTTTTTTCTTTTTTTTTCTTTTTGGTTTTTTGGTTTTTTTTGGTTTTTTGGGAGTTTGTTGTTGTTGTTGTTGTTGTTGTTGTTGTTGTTGTTGTTGTTGTTGTTGTTGTCGTTGTCGTTGTCTGATAATCTTGTTTTCGTGTTGTTGCGCTTATTTGTGGTCTTTGACCTATCTATCTATCTATCTATCTGGGTTTAGAATGCGACTGCTGCGTTGGGGTGGTTATTCATTTGCTTGAGAGGTATATATGCATTGTCAGAATCGTTCCGTCTTTGTATCTTGGCTCTCTTCCGCACCGGGATGTTTTCTTTCTCGTTGTTGTGGATACTTCCAGAAGAATGGACGAATCTCCTGTCTCCTTTTTGTTCTCCTTCCAAGAGTCTTTCTCATATACATATCCACTGCTTCGTCCACTAGCAACTAACTAAACGCTAACCAACGAAAACAGTAAAATACCTCTCCCCCGCCACCTCGACGGCCATCATCCGCTGCCCCCGCGCCTCCTTCCGCCTCGTCTGGGCCGCCCTGACCTACATGTCGCACGTCCCTGGCGCCGTCTCGAAACGCCAGACGGCCTCTTCTGCCCCCGGCTCAGGAACTACCCGCCCCTGCGTGTTCCGCGTCCTCAGGGTCTCGGGCACTATGCGCAAGGCGGAGGAGGAGGCGATCCGGCGCGCGAGGAGGGAGATTGTGAGGATGAGGAGGGGGGAGGAGGTGGGTGTTTTGGGCGGGTTGGTTGGTGCCGTGGGAGCTGGAGCGGGAGCGGAAGCGGTGGTGGATGATGAGGAGAGGGCGATGGATGATGTTGGCGTGTTGGAGGATGAGGAGGAGGATGTTGAGAGTATGAGTGAGTGAGCTGTGGCCTGTCGGTTGGTCTACGGGCGGAGCTGTTCTGGGTGTTGGGAAATTATTAGACTTGGGAGGTGGTCTGCTGGCGCACATTGTTATATGTCCGGTTCTGGTTTATGTATCTCGAGATACCCTGTCTAATAGTACAATACATGCATGATATGATTGATATATCTCATGACTTTCATGAAGACTTTCGTACGACTTTGACCCCACTGTCTGGCAGCGGCCCCATGAATTCGGCAAGATCATCATCGTCATCATCATCGTTATCACCGCCAGCGCCGCCAGCGCCGCCGCTCGCCGCTTTCCGAGCCTTGGCTTCCTCCTCCCACTGTTTCCGCTCCATCTCATCATACGCCTCCTTCGCATCCAGCCACCGCTCCTGCACGTCCCGGATGTCCATGGTCCCCACCCCTTCCCGCACGGCGACCTGCCAGACGGTGTCGTTCGCGCCCTCCGCCGAGCCGAACGCGTACCCGCTCGCGCGGTCGATGACGTGCAGCAGGCTCATCATGCTCTTCTTGTCCTCGACGGCGAGCGTCTCGAACGCGACGAGCCCGAACTCCTGCACGAGCTCGATAATGGCGTTGTTGAGCGCGCCGAACTTGGAGTGCGCGAACCGCGACGACTCCTCCTCCAGGTGCGGCAGCAGGTACGTGAGGTCCTGGACCTCGGTGTAGAAGTCGAGGTTGAAGGGCAAGGGGGGGTATTTGTGCAGATTGTCGATCTTGGTGAGGACGTTCAGGTGTGGCAGGTCCATCTGGAGCATGGCGCGGAGGGAGAGGAGGAGCGCGGAGATGTACATCGAAGGGAGGGTGAGGTGGTACGAGTCGACAAGGTTGATTACTATTAACTGTAAACCGGGTGTTAGCAGGAGGTACATACGCAAACGCAGGAAGAAGGGAGACGGTGGGAGCAGACTCTATACCCGAGTTTCTGGATCTGGAAGAAGATGTTTCGTAACGAGGTGTGGTGCGTAAACAGCTCTACCTGGCCGGGGCAGTCGAAGAGGACGTAGTCCTCTGTACCAATCAACAGCTGTCAGTGTCTCTGTCGCAAATCTCCGCGCGGTGTAAGGCCTACCTCCCAGCTGCTTCAACCCCTCCGTCAACCACTCGATATTATGCTCCAGTTCCTCCAGCGCATATAATACGCCGCCGTTCGGCCCCAACGTATCCTCCTCCATGATCTCCTCCAGCGTGACGAGGTCGCGCACATCCAGCGCGCACGGATACGAGGTGTGGTCGTTGGCGGGATCCAGGTTCACGACGGAGCATTTCCGTCCGATCGCGCCCAGGAACTGGTGCATTCCATTGCAGTACGTCGACTTCCCCGAGCCCGGGGGCCCTATGACCAGCTGCGCGAAAGGCATGATCGCGCGTTTTGGCACCACCCGCTGGTGGCGTTGATCGGTGTTAGCAGATCTGGATATCAGTCGGGGCGATAACTGCGGAGGAGGCTTGGCTTTAGACGAGGGGGACCCCGATGATGCAAGGCGGTGAGCCGCGGCAGAAAACGGTCCAGAAGCTAGAGCAGCACGAAGCTTTGATGTCGCGGGCCGCCGTCGGGATCAGGATCGACAAGTCGAGGATAACGGCAACGACGAGCCGTGTTTTTCTCGACCAGTTTTCCCCCTCCGTTCTTCACCAATATGTCCTCCAGTACGTGCGCAATTCTTGCGAATTACAAGATTCCGTTGCTGACGCAGGGACAGACCAATTTACCGTGGCATCGCCGCCCACCGATGCCATCTCCGCCCTCAAGTTCTCTCCGGAACCAGACTCGACCCGGTTCGTCGTGTCGTCGTGGGACAAGAATGTCTATCTGTATGACCTGCGTGACGAGAATGGGAACGTAGGCGAGGGAAAGCTGCTGCAGAAGTTCGAGCACAGAGCGCCGGTGCTGGATGTCTGCTTCGGCGAGAACGAGAATGTGATCTACACGGCTGGTTTGGATTGGGATGTGCGGAAGTGAGTACGACTGTATATCCTCTTTGACAAAGCGGGAATGTTGCACGCTGAGCAGTCTTGCTGACGCAAATACAGGATCGACGTACAATCCTCGACACAGACCGTCCTCAGCAGCCACGACGCAGGCGTCCGATCCGTCGTCTACAGCAAGGAGCACTCGCTCGTGATATCCGCCTCGTGGGACTCGACGCTGCACGTCCACCACGTCACCAGCGCCTCCGCCACGCCCGCGACCATCCCCCTGCCCTCAAAACCGTTCGCGCTCGCCCTCACGCAGACCAAGCTCGTCGTCGCCATGGCCTCGCGCGCCCTGCACATCTACGACCTGAAGGCCCTCGCCCTGCTCACCGCCCAGTCGGAGCAGCCGCCCCCCAACAGGATCGAGATCGAGCCATGGCAGCGCCGGGAGAGCAGCCTCAAGTTCATGACACGCGCCGTGGCCTGCATGCCCAACGACGACGGGTACGCCTCGTCCAGCATCGAGGGCCGCGTCGCGGTCGAGTGGTTTGACCCGTCGCCCGAGTCGCAGGCGCGCAAGTACGCGTTCAAGTGCCACCGGCAGACGGTCGACAATGTCGACGTCGTGTACCCCGTCCACGCGCTCGCGTTCCACCCCATCCACGGGACGTTCGCTTCAGGAGGCGGCGACGGCGTCGTCGCGCTGTGGGATCATATCGCCAAGAGGAGGATCCGGCAGTACCAGAAGTATCCGTCGAGCATCGCCGCGCTGTCGTTCAGCTCGAACGGCAAGTATCTTGCGATTGCGGTCAGTCCCGGGTTCGAGGATGGGAAGGAGGACATCTCCGAAGGGACCGTCAAGATATTCGTGCGCGAGCTGGGAGAGACAGAGGCGAAGGGGAAGGGGGCGAAGTGAGCTCTCGTCAGGTAAATGGTAATTTACAGCTCAGTTTTCTTTTCTTTTTGTTCTCTAACTGTTCGAATGGGTTGGCGAATCGGCGACGGGTTACTACTTCTGTTATGAGAAGGTCGAGACCACAAGCGTTGACATGTAAGATAAAGTACCACTTGTTCTATCTGGTATAAGGTATAGTTTATATTCAACAATCACAGTAGATAGAAAAAACAAAATGAGCGAAAGAAGAGAAGAAAAACGACATTCACGCGGCGGCCTTGCGCACGGTGACTGTGCCGTCGGGCATACCAAAGTATGCGGCGACTGGTCTCTGACCTCCGATTCCTCCAGCAGCCTGCGCCTGGGGACCGGTCATTCCCGAGAAGATACCGACTTCCAAAACACCCGCGATCTGCTTGATGGCCTGCGAGAGCGCGTTGACTTCCCACACCCCTGCCTTTCCGCTGCCGTCCTTGCCCGCAGCGACGTCAGCTGGCAGGAGCAGTTGCGGGAACGGTGCGTCGATGATGTAGAAATCCTGGTCCGTCTTGAGGGGGCCGTCCTTGGAGCCAGCGGCGAGGCGGATGACCGGGTTGATGCTCCCAAGCTCCCTCAGCTTGGAGAGCACGCGACGGGCGGCGATCGGTGCGACCTCGACGGGGATGTACTTCCATCCCGTCAGCAGGCGGGACTGCAGCTTGCGGGAGTCTGTTCTCGTCAGCATTCCATCTTCCGTGGCTTTGTATCTCTGGAAGACACCCACCTGCAACGCAGATGAACTGCTTGGCCTGCATCGCCACGATCTTCTCCTGGAAAAGGCACGCTCCTCCGCCCTTGATCAGGTTCAGGTCGTCGTCCACCTCGTCGGCGCCATCGAACGCGACGTCCAGCACGGTGCCGTCGGGCAGCGCGTCGAACTCGACGGCGGTCAGCCCCGCGTTGACGATGAGCTGCTTGGACTGGTAGCCCGTGGGCACGTATTTGGTGGCCGAGGTGTCGACGCCCAGCTCCTTGATCGCCTCGACGACGTAGACGATGGTGGTGCCGCTGCCGATGCCGACGTACTTGGCGTCCTTGGGGTAGTGGTTCTGGACGGCGACCCTAGCGGCAGCGCGCTTGGCTGCCTCGACGTTGGAGACGGTGGCCATGGCGTGGGAGTGCGGTCTGGTGGGCGCGACGCAACGAGACGGGGAGGGAGCGGGGAACGACTGTCGAGGGGCAGCGCAAGCGCGAGGGGCAGAGAAGGTGGGAGGCGGGACAGGAAGGGCGCGTCTTGCCCTGCATATAAGAGACGCTCTTAGTCGCCGCGATCTCGGGTAAAAAATTTGGGGTTGATGTGGGGAATAATTGATCGATGGTTCCGGAGAGAGGAAGAGCTTGGAGTTCGACGACTCACGAGGCGAGGAGGGGTCTGAACGCGATGGATTCCATGGAGGAGCCCTGGTCAGCAATTGAGTCCCTGGTACCCTCTTAAGATGCGAGCAGAGAGTGTCCGGCGAGCAGACACACAGCAGCGCCAGGACGCATCCGCGCGACGCCTCAGTCAGCGCTTTTCTGTCCGCCGGCAGACTGCGGGATTCCTTTTTTCGTGTGTCCGTCGAGATCTGCGGCTCGGGGATGGCGGGGATCCGCGTGTCGTCATAGGCTCTCGCGCCCGGGCCGACTCCACTCCGACGGCGGGATGCGCCGAAAGCTGCGATAGTCTGATATCGCTTCTGTCTGCCAGCGCTGAGGAAGGTCGGGAGAACTTCCACTGGCCCCGTGGCTGCCCCGTTTCCTGGCTGCAATTCTTCGTCGTCTTCTTTCTCCAGTTCACTCGTTGACCCCATCATCAGCCCCTCCTTCATGACGGACGCGTTTCCAGCAGCCCTCGTGGGGCCGTCGTCCAAAGAGCGGAAGTATGACAGGCAGCTCCGTTTATGGGCTGCCAGCGGGCAGAAGGCGCTGGAGGAGTCCCGCGTACTTCTGATCAGCTCGGACGGTGCCGTAGACGTGGATGGCGCACCAGCGTCGGGCGTCGTCGGAGTGGAAGCGCTCAAGAATCTCGTGTTGCCCGGCGTTGGAGGGTTCACAATCGTCGACCCCGCGACCGTCACAGAGTCCGATCTGGGGGTCAATTTCTTTCTGGAAGAGGAGAGTCTTGGGAAGTCGAGAGCGGAGGAGACGTGCAGGCTGCTAAAGGAGCTGAATCCGGACGTAGATGGCGACTTCTACAATGAGGTACACACACAGGCCTTAGGGAACCTGACGCATCTGTCTGCTATGCCAGCTAACATTCAAGGCAGCCGATTACAGAGCTTCTCAAGCGCCCAGACTTCCTGCCGCAGTACAAGCTGGTTATGATATCAGGCCCTACGAAACGCTCCACCCTTGATGCCGTCTGCCAGGCTGCCCGCGAACTTGGAATTCCCGTTCTTTATACCCACTCTGTTGGATTCTATTCCACTTTCTCTCTTCAGCTTCCTGCTGAGTTTCCCGTAGTAGAGACGCATCCAGACCCGGAATCGACGCAGGATCTTCGCCTGCTCAACCCCTGGCCAGAGCTGGCTGCTGCTGGCGCGCGTATCAGCAACCTCGACAGCATGGATGATCACCAACATGGCCACGTCCCGTACATTCTGCTGCTGCTGCACTACCTCCAGAAGTGGAAAGCAGAGCACGACGGCAATGTCCCGTCGAACTACAAGGAGAAGACAGAATTCCGGGAAATGGTACGAGCCGGCGCGCGGACGAACAACGCGGAGGGAGGCGAAGAGAACTTCGACGAGGCTGTTGCAGCTGTTTTGAAGAGCATCAATCCATTCTCGTTGCGGAGTACTATACGGGATATCTTCGAGATGGAACAGTGCATCAACCCGAAGCGGGACTCGGATAACTTCTGGATCATCGCCTCGGCCATCCGTGCTTTCTATAACAAGCACGGAGTGCTGCCACTACCCGGATCACTCCCAGACATGAAAGCGACATCGGCCGACTACATTGCTCTCCAGAACATCTACAAGGCCAAGGCACGGAAAGACGTGGAGGAAGTCATGGAGACGGTCCGGGCCACCGAGGCGCAACTTGGACCGAGACCTGTCCCGGTCTCGGAGCAGGAGGTGGAGATCTTCTGCAAGAACGCACAGCATGTCAAGGTCATTCATGGGCGTGATATCCCACGGATAGAAGAGCATGCCACACAGACGATCAAGACGATCAGGGATAACCTCGGATTGCCTGAGTCGGTAATTCCGATCTTCGTTGCCTTCCAGGCTCTGGACGAGATCGTCGATGAGATCCAAAACGGCAAGGCATCTCCCGCCTCACTCGACGACGAGGCCAAGTGGAGCGCGCACATCGACCGTCTCCTCCGCCTCGTCGCAGGTGGTGACGCCAATGCCGTTGACGAAGAGGCGCGCGAGCGCGTCCTCAAAGCGGCACAGGAGCTCCGACGCGCAGAGGGAGGCGAGCTGCACAACATCTCGTCGCTTACAGGCGGGCTGGTCGCGCAGGAGGCGCTCAAGGTGCTCACGAGGCAGTATGTGCCGCTGGACAACACCTGCGTCTTTGACGGCATCGGAAGCCGCAGTGAGATGTTCCGGCTGTAGCTTTAGATACTCAGGGGTTTTATTGATGCTTGTCGCGACGCACATGACATAACACTTCACGAACGGCTATCTCTGCGGATATCTGTATGACATTGCCATGCTAGCTTTTGCTGGAATACCATATCTAACGAATAGATGATTTTTGGCCATTCCCTCTGCACTTTTCCTGCAAGTCTAGTGCGTAGGAGCCTTCTGGAGCCGGACGACGGCGATTTGTCTATGGGACAGATGGGAAAATGCGATCTCAGGCAACAGCAAGGACAGGACGATTAATCGGAACTCTTCTCGCTTCCGTTTCTAAGCTTCATGTTCATTAGACCACTGGTGGAATAGCACGAACAGATACTTGCACCTAGACAAGATAGGCCCCCCTTGTTCCCTGGAGGACTCCTGGGGCACGGGTCTACAGGGCTCTTACCTTCCATGTTAGGAGGTAGTACTCCCGTGACCATGAACTTCAACTCCAAACCGCACAGATGAGAACTCAGCATTCGACCTAGACACAGCTCTTTCGGAGCTTGTTCAGAACAATATACTGGTTTCCTTTAAATTTGAATATCAACTATTCGATCGACTCACAATGACCCCTCCGAACCAAAATAAATCCATCGAGACCGGGGTTCCCTCCAGGCAAGGACCGGACGAACAGTGGTTGCGGCCCGCTGGATGAGAAGCTACCGCACATCCATCGAGTTTCCCCGCATTCAGCCCTGATCGGAAGCATGTCCGAACTGCTTTCATCAGTGGCATGATGAAATAGACTCTCTCTGCAAAGTATGCATATACATTAGGTACTGTGTACGTAGTATACCCTCAATCCCTCACGGCACCCACCAGTCTCTTCAAATCGCGCAGGAACTCCCCGCCTGTTATTGATCTTCCGCACGTTAGGTCATGTATTCTTTTCCTATCAGATTCTCTCCTTGGATTTGCATAATGCACCCAAGCGTCTAATGTTACACTTTCTTGATTCCAGATAATTTTTATCTAGCTAGACAACAAAATTTAGAATGGATACAAACACCAAAAAGGTTACGCCCTCTTATTGCTTTGTTTGTGGCTCGCGATTCTTCTCATAAGGGTAGTGAGTCGGCCCTTCCCATGGATGAAAGAGAAGAAGGGTGATACATGGGGGGAGAGTTATCGAGCAAGTATGCGTCTTATGACATATTTGTAATTGCTATTTGCTTTGGGGTTATGGAGAAGAAAAGCAGACTAATCATTGTCCATATCCAGTAATATTTGCTGGCAACGGCTCTCGCCGGCCGTTCCTGTCAGGAGTTGGTCGTTTTGACGCACCTGTGCGTTCGCCGGGGATTCCTGAATTTTATCCTTCAACGCCTTCGCAGGAAATGGAGGATCCTGTGTCAAATGATCAGCGTCTCTTTGGTTACCCGATGCATCAAACGTGCTGGCTATTCCTAGAGAAGATACTGGGCAAGACCGAAGAGGCTGATCTTCCCCATCTCATGACGGCCTTTAAGCTGCTATGGGACGGCGGACACGTTGATGTCGAAAAGAACGCTGCTTTGCCGACGAACCCTATGAAAATCCCGTCTCTTCACTCCCTAATACATAGATTCATGAAGCCTCCTCGAAAGAGCCAAAAATCAGTAGACGCCGAACCTTCGGTCATTCAACATATTCCGACGGCATTCGACAATTTCCCGCTTGAACTGCTGTACTGTGTTCTGGATTATCTGAGTGCTAAAGAAGTACGGCAGTTCCTCCTTTCATTTGGCCTCACGATCCCAGAAGCATACTGGATGGGTCGCTTCCAAGATGACCTTATGTATGAGGTGGCTGCGTATGAGCCATCAGGACTGGACTGGAAGATCCTGTGCCTAAGGACCGAAGCCATTCTTGAGAGAGGAAGCTGTCATAGTCTGACATATCGAGCACGGATATTCGGAATCCTAAAGATCCTCCGTATGGAATTCTTGCGCATTAGATCGCGGAATGGCACGAGTAACTCGGTTCTGTCTGACTGGATTGTGACTTTTAGATCGGCATGGAACGCCAATGTCTTTACTCAGTCCTTGTACATTCCGCCGGTCGTCGATGAAGTCTATTTCTCGTTTGTGGGCGGCACTGGAGGCTATCTCCTATCGGGGATGAAGATCTACCCTGGTGGAGAGTTGGGCTTCTGCAGACCAGATTCCTCTGTGCCAGGATGGGCCATTGTTCGCCCTCGCGCTGCAATCTCACAGATGCTTGTGAAGCTCGATTCAGTGGGCGTGCGTGATCTCACCCTACGTATGAGGGAAGACCGGGGAGTTGGATTACAGGATTTGACAAAGGGAATTATTCAGTTGGCGTTCTATTTGATAGTCACGATTCACTTGACGATAATATCATCTGTGGAGGATTGAACGTGGGTCAAATGTGACATTTCCTCCCTCTTCTTCTTGATTCGACTTTTCTCTTAATGATTTCGATACGCAACTGACAAACTGTAGAGTCAGGCTTTGGTCGCAATGGGATGTCAATCACGAAGGGAACCCGGAACCTGCTCCAACCCAGAGCCACATACATGCATGAGGACGTCAAGACTGTGGGAACTTAGCCTCCCTCCACAGACGGTAAACCTAAACGAGAACATATTTACGAATTTCGGCTACCATTACCTCAGCAGTCACTACGGCAGGCCCGCCAGATACCGCCACTTATTTCATCTTTGGTGACGAGAGGGGGGAGCTCCTGCCATTCCTTCGCTTCGTGAAGGGATACTATGACCCGAACACGGGGGGTGCTCTCGGCCTCCACTTCTGTTACAGCTCGGATAAGATGAGGTGTTGGAACGTAGAATATGGCTTTTTCACCGGTCTAGACTTTAGAATAGGAGAGATAATAGCGGAGGTGGAGGTTATTTGCCTCCGGGAACCTGGTTACAGCTGGAGAGGCCGGAAGACGTCCAGGGCGCAAGCCCTCTGCTTGAGAGTATGTTTCGTATGTCATTGGAAAGTTCTCTGTTATCCACCGGCTAATTTTACACCTTGTAGTTAATCACGAACCGTTCTAGGAGTCTGGACGTGGGGGGAAATAGAGGACATAAATCCAGAATTCCTATTATCGGAAGAGGTTGCGGCCGCGTGAAGGAGAGAAGATCATCGGGTTCTTCGCCGAAGTAGCTTCTGATCCCAGATCGCAGGTAAAGTCTATCTCATCTGTATTTCTTCTTCTTGATCTTCTTCTTTTTCCTTGACTATTTGAATTTCGAACCACATTTACCGAAATTCTTCGTGATTGTTTTCTGCGAATTCTAACTAACCGTTTGATAATAGGATATCCACAAAGGAGATTTCCATTTCAACGAATTTGGTATAAGTACAGCACCCTGTTCGTCATTATCGTCATGCCTCATAATCTGATGACTGGTTACTAGCAGAGAAGGATAGGCCTGTTGGAGCACAGGAGGTATCCAAGATACTATATATGGAGTATATAAGATACCTCTCAGATCAAATGCTTGACCGATCTATATTGTCTCATGTAGTCTGTTTTTCTTACCTTACAGTTAAAAGAATTACATTATCTACGCTCACAATCACTATCATTAGTAATAAAAAAGGATTTCCCATTTCCCCACTAAAATTCCCTATATGTGTGTGACACAGCCATCTCGACCTGTTCAGATAACCGGCGCACCGGAGCCCGATTCTTTGGAGTGTCTGATGAACTATGTAAAGAGCGATTAAGAAATCTGTCACTGCCGATTTTACTGTGCTTTGAGGCGACAAATGCAGGCGTGAGCCCATCTGTGTCAATCAAAGTTGTTCACTTTTCGACACCTTCGGCACTTTCGAGGAAGAGTGTCCCCCTCCTCTTCGTCTTCCTCCTGCTGCTGCCGCTGTCTGCATGACTGCGCATCGCGCTTCCTCACTTGTCCCCCTTTGAACGTGTCGAGGGAGCAGGAGGAGGACTCGAGACTTCGCACTCGGCACTCGAGCAGGGTCATGCGGACTTGCAGCTTAATGTGATCTTGCGTGAGTTTATCCATATCCTGTTTGAATGTATTCATATCCCGTTCGAGTTTATCCATATTCTGTTCGCGTCCATTCGTTCCGCGAGATTATCTAGCTTGGCTTTGATGGTCATGATGGTTATCCTGTCCTATCCTTATCCTCTAGCTCAGGGATGTGATGTTCTTTCCGAATGAGAAAGTCCGCGTGAGTTGGGCAGGGAGGTTAGGTAGGTAGGTAGGTGAGAAACGGGATATTATTATTGTTTTTGTTGGCACGCTCGTCTCTTCGTGGTGTAGATAGGAATAATTTTTTATAGAGCTTGATGATAAAGGTACTGAACTGTACACTACAATGAAACAGGTACCTAAGGGCTAGATTTAGAATTTACGTACTTATTTTCTTTGAAAGATTTCTCAGGTGCCTGGAATTGATGATGACTAACAAGAGGTATGATTCGCTGGAAACTTGGAACTTTTATGAACTATGAACTCGGTACTAGACTCGATGTGTAGACTGCATCGCGGACTGGACACTACTTCCTGAACCTAGGAACCTGGAATTTATAGATGAACTAAGAAGAAATGATGAAAGACAGATAAATGCAAAGTACTGTACCGTAGGTTGTCATAGCTAGGCTTGCCCTTTTTTTCCCCGATGAGGCCTCTTGTTAATGATTACTGTGGAGTTAATCACCAATACGTTTTAGTCGACTGCTACATATCTAGGCGTGTGTGTATGCATAGATATTCATCTTAAATTATAAACATGATCTCTGTCACGTAATAAGGAGATAGTATGGTTAATGGAATACATGGTTGAAAGTTGGAAGGTAATGGAACGGAAATGATTAGGATCTTCGGCTGAAGTAAGTAGGGATCATATCATTATCATCCAACCAGTCCAAGAAGCACGGCTACAAAAGTCTCAGCACCTGCCATCGCACGCGTCTCGAGGGTATCTGCATCTCCGGCAGATGCTACAGGCGACACCGTGACAGTCGTCGTTGGAAAACTGAAACCGTCTATACCGATGCGGACTGTTTCGCTGTTGATGACGGTCGTTATTGTTGCCGTTGCCCCTGGGCCAATGGTGTATGTCTTCCCTGATACGAGGGCTATGGTGGAATCAATGGAGAAGGTGATGCCGCCTGCTGTGACGGGCGTCAGGCCAGTTCCCGAGCTGGAGCTGGAGCTAGGTAGTAGCTGGAGTGTGGTGGAAGGGGCGATGATCTGTTCTGAATTGACTGTAAAGGTTTGACTGTTGGCGATGACGGTTGTCGGAGTGGATGGAATGGCGGTTATGGTCTGGTCGCCGATAATGATAGTTGAGGGAGCGGCGACGACTACTGGGACTCCGTTGATCACGGTCGAAGTCGATGTGCCGTCTGAGATTCCAGTGCATGTATCAGAATTTCCGTTGTTACACTTGCTGGAGGTTCTTTCGGAAGAACTGCCGTCCGAGGGGCCGCCAGAACCGCTTATGATCTTGCCAATGCCAATTATAGGTGGATGATTGCCAGAGCTTCCATCGTCACCGTCATGCTCTCCATCGTCTCCTTTTTTTTCCCTTTTTTTCCATACGTATTTCCGCTTCCTCCATCTCCTTCATAGTTATTACTATCAGAAGGATTCTCCTATGGAGAAGGTGAATGTTCATGCCAAATCGACAAACACCTTATTTGAACTCCCAGGTGCTGCCCCCGTTGAAATTCCTGGCTCCGATATTGGATTCTATGGACCTGATGTCCGTAAATACGGTGCCGGACGCGATATCTCAGCGTATGATGAAACTACTGGTAAATTGGCAGTCGAGGAATTACAGCAATAGGCCGGGGGCCGAGGCAATGAGGATCTATGCTCAAGAAGGTCTCCCAGTTTACCTCCCTATGGTTCATGGGCTGGCCGCTCCACATAAGGACCAGGAACCGTGCCCACAGGATGGGTCCGATGGAATCAGCCCTCCTGATCCGAGTCCGAGTCATGTGTCTCGCTCGTCTTCACAATTTACGAGCCCTAGGTTTAGTCATTTAACCCAATCTACAACGAATTTTCAACTGAACAGGACTTCGCCACTCAACCCATACATGTCATCAGAAGATGGGCGGTCTCCAGTATCTACAACGAGTGGAGAAGTCAGTGGATCTTCTTTGCAGCAGCAAGCTGGCCAGCACCCGTTCTCGGGGGAAGGTATTGTGCCACGACCGAACAGGACTGCAAGTCGAGTGAGTCGCTTCGTGGAAGAGGATATTCGAGATGACGGTGGTTCAGATATCGAACCACTTCGAGCACGACAAGACACGTTCCTCCTCATCAGCTACAACTTGCTCGAAAGTTTAGTTGGGAGGGCTCAACGCTCCAATAATTATAATGCAGCTTCGAATGTAAACACGTTGTCTTATGATCCTATCCGCCATCTACTCTAGGTTAATCTTCTAATTGGTAATGATGCATATATTTGTCTCCCGCCTACATCAATATCTTTGATGAATTTTAGCTTTACAAACTATTTATTACTTAATGTCCTTATGATCCCAATTCATTGGAAAGATACTTCTGGGGTGTGCTGTGCGAGGCTCATGGAGTAGGGCATGTGTCTTCGAAACTGGATATAAGATAACAGTATTTCTTAATCTTTACAATTAATCAAATATCGATGAGATATGATAGACGTCTTTGTAAATCATACCTCAGTCTCCCAAATGACATAAGACGCACCGTTTTAGTAGTTGAGCATCAAGATCTGCATACTTCCACTGCAGAGGATGGATGACTAAGCATTGGTCGCCGCCTTCGGGAGCTTCGGGGGAGGGCTTGGCACTCGTAACCGTCGGGCTGGGCCTGTCGCGAGCTCTCGTGTGTCGAGACATGATACAGATACAGACTGCTCTCCTTCTTCGTGTCTGGCTAAGGTCGGACCATATTCCAGGTTCACCTGCAACTCCTTGTTGGAGAGCGGCATCAACGGGATGAGCCCTTCCAACTGTGTTGCACCGCGAATCCTTTCCTCCACCTAATCTCCCCGCCACGCATGGCTCACGATTGCCCCTAAAGCGTCCTGGAGCTACAAGCGCGAACCTCCGCGTGGGAAGTTCTGACTTTCAGTTAACCTTTCCGACCCATACTCCTGGGGAAAAAAAAAAGCCCGGCACTCCTTCTGTCATGGCGGATGGCCGAGTAACTGGGGCCATGCCCAGTCTCTCCACCGTCGCAGCTTCGTCGGCCGTGATGCGACATCTCAACGCCTCTGCCAACTCCACGGCTTACAGTTCCTGGCTACCTACATCACCCCGCGAATTGCTAAAACTCCCGCTTCACGCCGTTTACCGGGCAGAGGTTCTCACGTTTGTCACGATACCCAGACAAATCTCGCGGTTTATTGGCCTAGAGAATATGGTCACTGGCCTTTGGGAGGATGCTGCGGTAATAGGAGAAGGGGACGCGGTGGCAGCAGCAGCCGGGGCGGCAAACGTTGCCGCTGAAGGTGCGGCGGCAGCTGGGGTTAATAATGCTGGATTGAACTTCACAGACATCTTTCACGCCGTGAGGAGGTTTAGCGGATTCTTCAGCTATATGACGAGCAGGTGGTCTCTAGCTTGCTTCTCTGTGGTGCGTATCAGGCATTGAGCCATGGATGCCTAAGTATTCGATTCTGATACCCAGTATAGCTAACTAATGCTAGGCTCTCGTCCTGAACCGGGTCACCATTTACGCATCAACCAGGCGGCACCTCAATCTCAGATGGGATAGGCGTCTAGCCCTTCGGATTATCCCAATTCTCCTCTTTGCATCGCAAATTCTAGTCCTTCTTCGGGCTATTCGGTGTCAGACATCTCCAAATTATTCTACCTTCCGCTACGGCAAGCCCGGAAAGCGCTTGGCACTAGATTATGCCGGAGAAGGCGGTTTTCTCTATACTTTGAGCTCAACTCTTCTGTCGTGGGAGACGGATCAGCAGTCTTGCAGCGCAGTGAACATGGAGCGGACAGCCAATGGATCCGGGGTCCCATATGGCTCGTTTTCCCTTCTTTGGCCAGTCTTCATGTGCTTGTGTTTGAGCCATTTCGTCGAAACCCTCTCTTGCGCCTTGCAAGGAAGGACCGTTGTGACCGAAGCCGGGATGTCCATTTTCGAGCATTCTCTTGCATTCGCTGAGGCCGAGACGATGATAAGTCAGTCTATCGGACTGGGATTGTTCGGCCTGTCCAAGTCGAGCGCTTCGAAGGACGATTTGCCATTAACAGCAGGCGGCTCATCTTCTCCAGTCCACCTCCTTACCAGAGCACAAGTCCTGGAGCGAATGAACGTCACGCCAGAACTACTTCTCATTGCCCTGATTTCTTGCTGTAACAGCATCACTTCAAACATTCTTGATGTGTTCGGCAAGCAGAGTCGATATCGCCTTGTTAATACCGCCATCTGGGGTCTATGTTATATGGGTGCCATGGTCTGGGGATTCCTCGACACACCGTCTCTAGGCAGCGAGACTGGAGTGCTCAAGTTCCCAACCGTCTGTATCGTGGGCTTTGTCCCTCATCTACTAATTCTCATCGGCATCTTGATATGCCTTTGTATATACGGAATGGCGTTGACTATTACGGCTTTTTCTCTGCCATCGGATCTTCCGCAGCCATCTTCACTGCGTGAGAGGTTTGCACTCGCCCATGCGAATATGCAAGGGGCAAATCAGATTCGAAATGTTCGTCTCAACATGCATGAAGACTTCTATACGACCCTGCTCAGGGTGGGGTATGCTGCTTTGACTGCTGCCAGCGAAGCAGTATTTTTGAATGAGGGAAGAAGTGTGGTAGCTCGGAGAATGACGTGGTTGGAGGAAGACAGACTCGCAGAGATTGAAGCATCGAGGAGAAAACAGCCCTCCCGCCGTAGAGGTTGGGTTGAAACAGCAGATCCCCGGTTCGAACCTGGAGAAACCTTTAACTTCGATATTCCTCGAGCTCCAGTTGAGTGGGAGAGTGGATATGGTCGTGAGAAGAAGCTGGAGAAACCGAGCAACGGATCTCGACAAATACAGTCTCAATCCGGTCTAGGCGGAGTTGGGGCTTTCCAAGGAGCTACCAGATATTATCACGGATTCTCTTTCTTCCGAGGCATATTTTTTCTCCTGCTACGATGGTTTGCTTGCGGCTTCAGCAAGCTTTTAGACCAAGTGGGAGTCCGTGCGCGACCGCAGTGGCTGAACAAGCTAGCTGGTACTGGGAGAAAGGGTGTGCCGGCGAGGAACAAAGAGCAACCGGCGTCTTTAGATTTCTGGATCTTGACCGATGAGGGTGAGCTGGAATTACCCGAAGATAACGAGTTTGACGTGGAGAAGGAGATGAGAAAGAGAGAAGTCATGAATAAGACTCAGTGGGACGAGGCAGACGAAAGTCGATTTGAAGATAAGCTCTACAACTGGTGGAAGGCTGGTGGTTCTTGGGGAGATCAAGACCACAGCCCGGATTACGTCCCTCCTGAAGATGAATTGGATGATACGACCAGTGTCATTTCTACGTCGACGACCAACGATTCTGAATGGGAGGAGTATGAATCGGACGGTCGGCGTACGCCTACCCAGGAAAATCCTTTCCCTGGGCGCTTTTCTCGGGAAGCGTCGCCTGTGGGGGAGACACTTCTAGATGCGGCCTCCCTCGCTCGGCTCCTTGATCCTCGTGACAAGGAGAGCAAGCATGAAGCACGCATTCTGGCCGCCCACCTCGCTGCAGAGAAAGACGGCCGCATTATGACGCGCAGTCGATTCCAGCGGCAAATGGAAAGCGAACGAGCGCGAGTTCTAATGCCCTCACGATACTATAGCAACACCCTTCAAACGAATGGAGCTTCTCAGTCAAGCCGCGGTGAGAAAAGGAAACCCACGCCCGAGGAAGAGGCAGAAATCTTGGAGAACCTAATCCTGTCACGGCGGCAGGATACGTCGGGTTCTCGCAGAGAGGAACAACCTTCTTGGGAGTCCGGCGCCTCAGGGCTTGGGCCTGATGGGCCTCAATGCGTCATATGCCAGAGCAACCCAAGGTCCATCATTGCATGGCCTTGCCGATGTCTCTGCGTTTGTGAAGACTGCAGAGTCAGCCTCGCGATGAATAACTTTGGAAGCTGCGTGACATGTCGTCAGGAGGTTGGCGGGTTTGTGCGGTTATGGGTGCCGTAAGAAGCTGACAACTGCCAGCAGTGAATCACACTCACCGCTCCGGTAACCACGGAGGGCAGCTATGATGTTTGCCCTTATGTATCAGAGATTGTCTCTGCTTTACATTTTATTTGGACCTATTTTCAGTGTTTTGACAGTAGCAAACTGCCGGCTATATAGTATTCTGGAGGGTCATTGTAATTTCGGGTATCGGGTGTTGGCATGTTAAAGAGACGGTAGCAGGCATTTCGTACGGTCTAGAGCGGTCGGCTGGGTTCGCTGCATGTTTGTTTCTTTTTTGTATGTATTGTACATGTGAGATATGTTGAACTCCTGTACGATCTGTACTGTACATCCGCATATCTATAAAAGCGAGCAGCAATCCTGACTTTAGCCCAGAGTTCCTTCCTTTCCATTTCCCCTAGTATCTGAGGATATCTCCTTTCTCTTGGACATATATACGTATCTTTCATGACAGCGTATGAAATTCTTGCATTTGGCCTTTGCACGAAGTCATTCTCTCTTTATATACTATAGTATAAATCACTCCTCTGATTCTGATCTTTCCTCTTTGATGTATATTGCATCTGGTTCACATCGGAACCCCCTCATTGTGCGACACGGATAACCAGCGCGAGGGATACGTCATCCTTGAGGAGGCATCACAATGTCCAAGTCGAAATTCCATGCCGCCGCTGACGCTGAACAAAACAGACCACAAAAAGGACGAATCTGTCACTAGCTGTCTCCTGACCACGTTCGGATGTTTGACAGATCCATGGATTCGAAGAAGACACTATCCTAACTGCTCGACTTCGAGACCTTACCTGGTATCTGAACGAGGATGGATCGCGCGGTAGAGATGTATATATATTGGCCCATTTGAGACCTGCCTCGAATTGAAAGCGCTTTACAATTCAGTCCTAATCGATGGGGAGAAGGACCTCCATCACCATCGATTACGATCCTAATATCCGCAAAGGCAATCCGCAGTTGCTCTAGATGCGAAATGGTCGGTTCGGGTAGTCGGAGGGCAGAGCGAGAGCGAGTTCGTTCAGCTTTCGCTTCGTGCCATCTGTCTAGGTCACTTACCAAGTCAATAAGCGGCAAGCATGGAGTACCAGCGCGCAAAATTCTCCAATGTTGCGTTCTCAGAGACACCGGTGTATCTGGAACGGCGGACTCTCACTCAGACCACCCGTTCTGGGACCCTGTAAGGACAGGCGGTACTGCCTTGATATCTTTGGTGGTTGGCGAAGAGGATACAGCGGTGTTACAGAAGATTCGAGGTCCATACCTCACCGATACGATTCGAGTCCCTTTGCGATAATTTCAGAGGATGATACACAGGAGGTATGTTACTCTTCGTCTCTATCTTTGAGTAACCGGAATGTGTCTTGCGCTGCAGTGGAGAGTACTGGATTCCCGGGTTCCCACGCGTCCTTCTTTGCGAGAGATGCAAAATATCCCGATAATGCAGCCTCTTGAGTTTCAAGTTCGGCGTGGATTCCAGCATTGGTTCAGATGGAGACTCTTAAATAGAGGCAAGCTCAGATTGCTTCCGACAAGATCCGTCAAAATGGATGTTTCCAATCCGACCACAGTGCATTGTGTTTTGAGACAGATCATAGTCAGCGGACATTCCCTAAGGCTGGAACAAAAGCCAAAAAAAAGAATGCACACATTGATCTAAGGAGGGACATAATAAAAGACCTGTTCAGATTTGCATACCCACAAAAGACACTTCGAGATCCAGCTCATGAACTCCTGACAGGCTTGCCAGATCCGCCGAATTGATCATCTTCCGCTTCTCCACTGGCCTTGATTTCTTGCAAGTCTCAACTGTGACCATAAGACGAAAGAGACTGGAAGAGAATAAAGCAGGTGCACAGGACACTACTTTTCACTATTTTCTTTTCTTTGGGGGGCAGCGTTGGGCGTGGCGCTCAATAGGCAAGCAATGGCTATGTGTGGTATTGAGGAAGAGGATATCGCCTTCAACGAGAAATTCCTTTTTGCAAAAGTTATATATAAAGAATCAGTAGTGGTCTTCAATTCCTTGGCCTCCCATCTATAATGTGGTCAGAATAGCAGAGATGCAAGAGCATCAATCATCCTGAACCTCCGTATCAGCCCGGAGGACAGTCATAGAAGCAACGTGACCTGGCCTTTCTTCCCGCTCAGCCTACCCTTAAGAGTGACGCAGTTCCCTCACTAGAGCGTCCTTTTCTCTCACCGCCTTCATCCTTGTTTCGTTTCTGAGTTACATCTATTAACTTCCTGCTTCTCTACAAAGTCCTCTTCAGACACTTTGTCCACTTCACCTCTTCACGCTCTTCAGCCCACATCTCCAGAACAATTATCAGCTTCTTTGGTCTCCAAACTACCCCCTTCATTCATATATTCTCGCTAACTTATTACTTGATTGAACTGTGGATCCTTATTGCTTTGCTTTTGTTTCTGTTCAGTGGTCAATACAGACAGTATCGCGATGCGTTCTGCGCACCACAGCCACAACAATCCAACCAGAATATTTGCTTAAACTGTTCAAATAGTGGCAATATGGAATCTGAACAGGAAGATAATAATCTTCACGCTGCTTATCACGTTTCTCGCATAGAGGATACTCAGAGTGCGGGGGCATCCAATGAACTCCCTTACTCACAACACATCCCGCACCAGGGTGACAGTGAGGTCCATGCAAATGATGACCAGACCCAGCCTTCAGAGGACCAGTCATCAGAACATGATATTCCAGATGAAGATGTCATGGAAGACCCTGAAAGCCTGAGTGAAGGTGATACCGACGCATATTATGACATGATGCTTCACAATAGTGAAGAACATGACAGGGAGTCTGAAGACGAAGATGAGGAATCTGATGAAGAGGCATACGACAGCGAGGAGACTTTCATCACCGGCGACAACAGTGATGAAGGACACCACACTCCCTTATTACCTCGCCGCCGTGAGGGAAAGTACATAGAATTCAGTGACCCTCTCCAGTGCCGTTGTCACCGCAGCAGATGGTGGCCACGCTTGGATCGCTCCAATGGTCGGTGGCGTCGCACAACGATCATACCCTTCAATAATGAGTACTATCCAAGCTCCCGTTCAAGTCTCATCAATTACATCGTGCCTCATGCTCATGTGGATTTAACGAATTACGTTTTGAGGGCCGTGGAACGGATCCCTTCGAGGGACGAGGAAAAAAAGGAGGAAATTGATCGGATTCCGGGAACTTCGCCCTTCGAAAAAGCTTCAGTTGCAGCCCCGGCGATCAGGATAATGATGGACTATTTCAACCAACGCGATGTTGATGCGATCAGGGCAATTTCTCGGACCATGCGGATGCTCTGGCCAGCAAAGCTCCTTGGAAAGGGTGTCAGGTGCGAAATGATGTTCCCGCCATGTAGCTTCCTTGAGAGCGTGGACAATGTGTGGCAGGGCTTGAGTGAACCCAGAGATCGCTGTAATGTTGATTCCAGCTCCAAGCTCAGAGTGCTACCGTGTGAAGGGAACAAGTACGGTCTGGCCAAACACGGTCCGGATTTTAACATCTGTGAAGAGTGCCACGTCAGCACGCTCTTCGACTTCCGGCAGGCACAGCATTATGTTTTCGGTTCTGGTATGCGCTCCAAGATCTGCAACTACCGCAGTAACCGCTGGACCTACATTTCCTCTGAGAGAAACTGGCTATATGAATCCTGCAAGTGTCAAAACGAGATTCTCAAGAGTCGTCTTTGTTGGGACTGCCGGCGGATTCTGATCAGACGCGCCTGGAGGCGGAACGAAATCAGGTGGCATGCTGGCTATCTGCCGAACGGAATTCCACCTAGTGAACTTGAGGAAGGAAAGCAAAGTACTGTAAATGCCTGGCTTCATCATGCTGAGGTGTGTTCCCGGTGCCGTCTCAAAGTGAGGGCCGTGTGGCCACGAAAAGAGGAAGAAGGGTATGAGACAAAGCTGGAATCGGGGAATGATGACGTTGAAAATGTTGAGTGCAAGCAGCCCGACATCAGTGTGCTCATGCAGGATCCCACCATCAGGAAGCACGTCGACGGGGATCCAGAAGAGCTCGCCAAGGTACTGCAATGGCCACTGCGCGATTGCTACGATTCCGACTACAAGTCCGAAACGGACAACCCATTTGAAGACGGCACCTTTCTGGAGCAATTAGCCGCCTACTATAGGGACGACAGGCTAGCCGAAGAAATGAGGCGCCGGTGTGGTATCTGCGATGGGGTCACTTACGACCTCAATGAGTTCTTGCAGAGTACCAGTTACTTCTGCGACTCGCCTTTCTATGACAACCCAGAGTGTGATCCAATGAATTGGAAGCACATGTATGTCTGCATGTGTTGCTCTGCACTTCTGCCCAGCAGAGTGTGGCCGAGGTACCTGGAGAGAAAGCAGCGGGAAAACAAGACTTGATTTCGGTGTGGTCGGTTTATGAATGCTGGAAGGTAATAATGGATGTTGTACAGACCGACATCCATATGGGACTTTAGAAAGGAAACGTGTGGTGGGAGGACTCTAGGCTTCTTTTCCTACTCTTTGACGAGCTTATGATCTCATGATGCTTAGTGGAAATGGCGACTACGGGCAGTAATTTTTATGGAGTGGTACACTTGAGTCTTTTTATCATCAATGCATGCAATTCAAATTCCAAGAAATTGCCTTCTAGAACCCTTAACCATGCTCCACTAGCTATGCATATAGCCTCATACAGTTACACATTCATATCTCCATGATGCCCCGCATGAAGTCTTTTCATATCATCTCGTTTCATCTCGTCATACATCATCATCATACATCATCAGTCATCAGAATCGTCATCATCATGCTCCTTTCCTTTTCATAATCCAATCACGGTAACTGACAGTGCGCTTGGTGAAGGTCTTCATCGAGCCCTCCAGGGGCGGCCACGTTGGAGTTATATCCTTGCCCTTGTTCGGCGGTCCAGTCGGGTTGGATTGGCTACACGAGTCCTGGATGGGCTTGCATTTCTGGTCTTGCCAGATCTGGCAGTTGTTGTAGCCGGTGGGCTGGGTCTGGTTCCAGCACGAGTCGGACTGTTTCCAGCAGTTGTCGGAGGCCTGGGATTAGAAAAAGAAAAGTACTGTTAGCTTTTATTTCGTTTTAAGTAATTAGACGGGAACGTACAGCCCAGCAGCTTTCCGCATCGTTGTAATCGGGGACCTCGAAACCGCACCAGTTGCCGTTGACGAAGATGCAGCCTTCCGGCTTCAGACCCTCGGTCTGGACAAGGGCGCTTCTCCTGGCGGCTGGTTTCACGTTCTCACGGGCCTTACCATGCCATGACAGTCTGTCAACCCAGGTTCTGAGTGTGCTTCTTGCAACGGGAACACCGGTTGCCATGACTGAGTCTTCCCTGTCCTCTTCGGAAGAACAGTCCGTAACAGCGGTGGCAGTAGGAATAGCAGAAGATCTCGTTGCAGAAGCTGACCCGGAACCAGAGCCAGAACCCGAGCCAGAGCCAGGTGTGTAGACAGGAGGCCCATACATCGGGTATGGTAGAGCCAACGGAGTCTGGTAGATATTGTACGTCATGGCAGGCATGCTCAGATCGTAGGTCCCCTCTCCAATAGAGACAGTAGGCGGTTTCGCTGTCCCCGCTGAATCGATGAACAGCTGCGCGCAGCCAACGTAGAACTGCGGATCCCCTTCGTTCGCCGCGTGCAGCGCCAGAAGCTCCGTACGCGCGAGATAATACCCACCCTCGATATCGTCGGGGACCTTGACAGAGATGTGCCCGTTGTTCTCGATCATCTTGGTCGTACCCCATTTGCCCGTGGACTCGTCGTAGACGGACTCCCAGATCTTGAACCAGCCGTCTCCAGCGGCGTTGTTGCTCGCGATGGCGGAGTCTACCTTTTTCAGGTACACCGCAGCGGGGCCTTTGTGCGAGGGATCGAGAGGAGCGGAATTCGGGTTGGATGGCTGCTCTCGGAATTGGAACGTGAGGGTAGATGAAGCCTTGGCTGGACAGACTCGAGCGGCGCCAATTTCGCCTTGAATGCCTGGGGATGTTTAGCATTGCTCTCCAGCTCTGACTGTTGTCGGATTGAAATAGAGTATGATATCTGGACCGGTACTGTACTTACCGCAGGCAATATCCTTGCTCGTGACAGGCTGGATATAGGTGTTGGCAGTACTACCGTTGTTGTTCATGCGAATACAGACACCATCTCCCTGATTGACGCCATCCACAAACAGGGTGGTCATCAAAGTGTGAGCCTGAGCGGATCCAAGAAGTAGAAGGGTCGTCAGCACAGCTGACTTGGCAGAAGCGAACGACAACATTTGACTCTGTAGAGGATAAAGTAGAGTAGACAGAATCGACCCTATGCGGCTCTTTATCCCTCAAAATATATGTAATGACTGATAGGTATAATCCTTTGTGCGTGGAGACAAAGCCAATTGTCAGCACAATAGCGGCACGTGTGATATTGGACAACTCTGTTCCCCGTGCAATTTAACAAACAGTGAAATGAGCGGAAACAGTTGGTATCAGAAGAATGAATGCAAAGCCAGCTGCAGAAAAAGACTCGGGGAAGTCCACGAAAGGATAGAGAACGAGAGGTGGTGAAGAAAGGAAATGAAAGAAACCAGCAGGGTATGCAGGAATAAATATTGTCATCTCCGCTCAGACCAGACCCTCGAAGCGAGTATGGACATTTATTCTGGACTGTTTTCGACGAATGAGCGACATGATTTTCTAGCCAATCCTTTGAATCGGTTCTTCAACAAGACCGCAATGTCGAAGGGCTGAATTCTCGGAAAATGCGTGAGCCTCTGCAGAGATCCGTGAGATCTCCATGGCGTGTTTCAGCTGCCGCCCTCACGGGGACGGAGGATGACTGGTCCAGCAGACTTGAAGGTTTTTGGCCAGCGTCTGACAAGGTCGTCGAGGTTCGTTTCAAAACATCTCTCCATGATCTATCGGATCGTTCCGAATCGCCTTTTGGTGCCCTATGCAGTTTGGCCAGGGCTGAAGGAGTATAACCCCTCGCGTGTGATTTGACGAATCTTGCAGGTGCAGATACGAGACTGTTCCTCAAGGTCCCTTGCTACGGTTCATGTACGGCGGACATATTGCTTTTTCTTTTCTCCTGCTCATCATTTTAATTAGCACGGGCCCTTGAAGGTAAATACCCTTTACTCCTGCAGGCATCTCAGAGCATTATCCAAATTCTCTGTTGTTGGA
>Ga0207767_1000171_pt1 | contig 57363 bp, 55 predicted proteins | sample HigsolmetaGSP17D_FD_184845 | JGI IMG/M metagenome (GOLD analysis project Ga0207767, IMG submission 184845) | High solid enriched microbial communities from the Joint BioEnergy Institute, USA - SP1-7-D (SPAdes) | ecosystem: Engineered > Bioreactor > SSF (Solid state fermentation) > Aerobic >... | reverse complement strand
CAGGCCTAGATGACTAGACCAAATGGGGTCGTTGGTTTATCTTGAAGACAAGAAACAAGGGGGTGAGCAATATAAGAGCAAGAATAGACCTGTGTTACTAGCAATGCCTATATGACAGGTTGCTATGTGAGTCGACCACGAGGGTCGGGTTCTGTCTGAAAGGAACGTCATTATATACATGCTGTTTCCTGGGATCATGGAAATGGATCATGAAGTTGGATCATGGAAATGGATCATGAAGTTGGATCATAGAAATGGATCATATATGATCCATCACGTGACCTCCTTCCTAATCCATCCCAATCTGTAACACCTTGGATTTGCCAACTTTTACCAAAAATTCATCTGGAACTACTCCAAGATTGCGGAATCCTTGATACAGCTCACCAGGAAGAAGCAGAGCTTTGAATAAAGAAAAAACAGCAAGCAGCATTTAAAAAGTTAAAGCAGAAGTTCTGTGAAGTACCTGTTTTGAAGATCTATGACCCAGAGAAGCTGTGTCAAAATATAGGGTAATCCGGTAACCTCCCAGGTAACCAGACAACCTGTAGGCTTCTTAATGTGAGTGAAGGTTGGTAGGGAGCTTCAATGAGTAACAAGTAGATTCCCTATATTGATCCTAAGATCTGTATGAGAATAAGACACGGTAGACTAGATACATGCCTGGGTGGTTGGGCCTATTTATGTTCATCCCATCATATCACATTCTTTGCTCGTCCAATCCCTCGACATGATCCAATCCCTTGATATGATCCAATCCCTTGATATGTCGTCACGCCACATGATTTGACCGGTTCGGATTATCTTTATTCCTTGCGTCCACGTAACCCTTGCTTTCAGGGTCTTGCTGACAAGCTGGCTATATTAGAAACAGATGCCTCAGACTACACCATCAGAGCATGCCTCAGCCAGCCAGATGAGGAAGGAAGGCTACACCCTGTTGCCTACTTCTCCAGAAAGATGACACCCCCAGAATTAAATTATGATATCCACGACAAAGAATTATTGGCCATTGTTGCAGCCTTAAAGAAATGGAGGCATTACCTAGAAGGTGCCAAGCATCAGACTCTAATATACTGTGACCACAAGAACTTGATTCATTTTACTACCACCAAGAAGCTGACGCGAAGGCAAGCCAGATGGGCCAAAGAACTGGCACAGTATGACATCTAGATCACCTACAGAAAGGGAAAGGAGAATGCCAGAGCTGATGCTCTTGGCTGAAGACCAGACTATGAGACAGGAAAGCCTGGAATTCAGCCAGCAATCTTCAGAACCAAGGCAGACGGCACACTTGTTCTAGCCAGGCAGCTAGCACCGGTTTTCCGAATTACTGGCTCATGGGAGGAAGAAATCAAGAAGGCCTATAAGAATGACTCTATAGCTCAGGAATTGACGAAGATCCTAGAAAGGTCTGAAACACAGAAACCTGCAGAGAGGGACCCCAACATAACCATGAGAGAGGGAGGCATCATCCTGTACCGAGGATTGGTCTATGTGCCTGTCAAACTCCGGCACTGACAGCTGAATTGGAAGCCACTGCCTGATCATTAATTAAAGACCCCTCACAGCAAGGTTCATCTCTAGAGGACTGGTTTTCTTGTTGCCGCTCGGCCTCCTCCAAAGCCTCAATCTCAGCCAACTCCCGTTCAAATAAATCTCGACTACGGTTGTCCAGGAAAGAAAGCAAGCGAAGCAAGCGAATCACCTTGGCTCGAGAACTAGCAGCTCGATGGGTAAGAAGTTGAGCTTGCTGGATGAGACGTTGAATCTGTTGAGTAAGACTCCGGATTTCAGCCTCGTCCTGCTCAATACTCTGCTGTGCTTCCTCTAGCTGGGACCGAATGCGATCTCGCGCTTGATCTACTCGCCGGAACTCAGCAGGTGAAGGCATTTCCTCAGGAAATGGACAGCAATTCCCCCGGCGAACGCACTCGTAGCAATGTTTGGAGTCAGAAGAAATCCAACAGCGATAGCGAGGATGAGGTTGACAACTCAGACACCGGATTGATGCTTCGGAACCGCCACGAAGTATACGGGCAGCCAAAGCGTGACGAGGAGCAGTGGCACTGGACATGATGAGTATTAGGGAGGATTGAAGAAAGAAGAGGGGGAGAGGGAAACCTACCTTCTTATGGGCTTTCGAGACGAAAGCCGCCTAGGGGAGGGGTAGTGTTATGGACCTTGCCATACAAAGACCGGATAATTATAGAACCGAGGGTGGTAACTGATCGGCACGTGACTGACCTTGATCACCACGATCACCAAGACTCGGGGAAAAAGCATGTATATAATGACGCTCCTTTCAGACAGAATCCGACCCTCGTGGTCGACTCACATAGCAACCTGTCATATAGACATTGCTAGTAACACAGGCTTATTCTTACTTTTATATTGCTCACCCCCTTGTTTCTTGTCTTCAAGATAAACCAACGGCCCTTTTAGGTCTAGTTATCTAGGCCTGTCGTTACAGGTTCAAGTCAGGCGAGACACTAGGCAGCAGCATAATTTATGGTTAAGAGTACAATGTATCTGATCGTCGTTGATCCCCTAACTTTTGTTCCCTGATTAATGAAAACATCCTTGGCGAATGCTTTTGCAGTAGTCCTCAGCATGTACATAGTGGAATTCACTTGTTAACAGTTCCAGCTTACAGGTCCTGCCGGTTTCTTCTATCACCTGGCCAGCTTTGTCAAGACTCTCTGCCAACTGGCCATTCCTCTATTGTCAGGGTAGGTTCCCTGACAGCTACAACTACCCCTGAGCGGCGGTTCTGGACATATGAATGCAAAGCTTGGGCCGGGAGCGACAAACCCGGAAGAATGGGTGGGGGCATGGTATGACCTCCAGGAGAACACAAAGTAAGTCACCGCCGAGAAGAAGACCCAGCTACAGCAGCACAGACACTGCTGGTTGTGTCATGGCTCTGGCCACCGGAGATCTGACACTGTCTGCCCGTTCAAAAAGCCACAGATAGCCAAGATTGCAGCGATGACATTCGCCAACCCGAGTGACTCGGAAAATGAGAACTGTTCGGGAAAAGTGTAACCCCTCCCTGAAGTCGCGGGCAGGGGTATAATGTGGGAGATGATAAAACCTATCACCGAGATCATTCATGCTCCTAACTACACGGTGAACGCTCTCCCGAAAGGGTAAACTTCTCAGAGAACCTTCCCCGACAACCGGAGAAATAGCTAGTCGGCGGAAAGCTCCGACCAAGCTTGGCCAGTCGAGGAAGAATGCCGGCAGTCTTGGCGAAGTGACGGGAACTTCCGCCCAGCGGGGGAGGGACCCGCGCTCGGAAGGTTATATAAGGTCGAGTCTTTCCTCGCGTGAGAAGGAAGAGAGAACTATCTATAGAGGAATCTCGTACATTGCGAAAGATACCGTTTCATATACTAGCTTTCTTACAGGGCCGGTAGTAGGAGGAACTCCCTACACCGCAGCATTTATATAGGCCAACTAGACCAGGTATGAATCCTACTACTATTACTGCTACTGATCGATAGACATCAGCGGCATGGCGGGGGGGATCATGCGGTTAAAAGCTGAAAATGCATATGCCCAGGAAACGGCGCAGACATCAAGCACGTGGCCTGGCTGACCCCTTGCCACACGGGCAAGAAGGCCACCTCCATTGTTATTGAATTCACCGACCCTGGAGGGCGTGAACGCTACAATCAGCAGCGGGGTGATCTGGGACGCGGGAGTCCACAACACGGCACTTTTTGACGCGGGAACCCCTATCGTATGTAGCTCTATAACTGCCAACAGTTTGGTCACATAGGAACCCAATGTCATAACCAAACAGCATAAGTCATGCGATCACAGCCGGCTCTCCGATACGGTCTTCAAGCTCTTGGGCGCCAGGACGATGTTGTACTCGAGGTCGAGCGTTGCCTTTGGATCGCCCTCGCGAGGCTTGAACGAGACGATGAGGTCGTCTTTGACAGCGAAGACGGTGTCGCTCTTGACGTAGGGGTCGTCGTCAGGGTAGAGCTGCGTGACGAGGGGGCGGTAGTCGGGATGGCTGACCTGGAGGTCTGTCAGCTGGCAGAACGCACTTGACGTCTTGTATGACGTACCATCAGGTGGATATGTGCCGGGCGCATGGGATGGCGGTCGAGCAGGGTGAGCAGCTCGTACGAGGGACCTGTCGTCATTAGCCAGGTCACTCATGGACAAGTTTACGGGTATATACCATCCGTCGGAAGAGAGTAAGCCGTCGGCTTGAGGCAGTAAAAGTGGTAGTAGCCATCCTTGTCTGTGCGGAACTTGCCGCGCAGGTTGTTGGGCTCCTGGACTTCCGGCTCCTGGAAGTCATACTTGCCGCTGGACGAGGCCTCCCAGATGTCGACGACGGCGTTGGCGATGGGCTGCTTGGTGAGGACATCTGTCACACGGCCGTGCATGAGGGCGACCTGGCCGTTGTGGGGGCTGCGGACGATGGTGTCGCCGTTGTCACGGAAGGGGGCGTTGGGGCTCCAGAAGGGGCCGAGGATGGTGTTGGAGGTGGGGATGTCGCCGGACTCGAGGGCCACCTTGTTTGTTATCTCGTCGACCAGTCTATTATCAGTTAGATCAGAGATGAAGATGCAGGAGAGAGGAGCATACGTCTCCAGACCGAGGATATCCGAGACACGATGGGCCTCGTTGCGGGTGGCAGAGCTGGCCTGGCCGATTTTGTTGATGAACTTGACGCCCATCATCCACTCGTCGTAGGTAAGGTTGACCTCGCGGGCAAAGTCGTGCAGGTGGCGGATGAGGGCGGACATGACCTCCCTCGTGCGCGGCGAGGCCTTGGGGCCGATGGCGTCAATGACGCTCTGCGTGAAGTTGGGGTCGTATCCAGCCATTGTGACAGAAGGACTTCCGGAACAAGAGGCTCACGGTGCAAGGGATCAGATGTAACAGAGGAAAAGATAGGAGTGCGATCGATGAGTCCGGTGTCTCTGCCATCTTGTGCTCTGGAGCGTCAGGTTTATATCCTCTCTAGGCGATCGACGTGACCGCCCGCGGCAGATGCATCGGCTGCCCGGCGTCCGCGATCTCGTTCTTCCGGCACTTGCGGGCGGCTATCTGTTTATCCCCCGGGTGGCCCGTGCGGTTCCGGACGCGCCATCCGGCAGCCGTCCCGAGCGCCCACCGGCGCCGCCGCGTTGCCGATGCGCGTGCCGACCCCGCTTCCCCGCACACCTTATTTCCTCTTTCGTCACCTCGGTGCGACCGCTCTTCTCTCCGTGGATTCCTGCCGGAGTCTGCACACCCGCTTCTTTCTTCCTCTCCTGTAAATCTGTAAGTCCTCTTTCCCGCGACGCTTTCGAGACTCCTCGCCCTCTTCGACACATCTTCTCCGCCGACTCAGGCACCTCTATCCCTCCCTTGACACACTCGTCTCGACACCGTCACCATGAAGCACCACCTCATGGTCGGCACGTGGACGCCTCCGGGGCGCATCTACACCGTCGTCTTCGATGATGAGGCCCTCACGCTCGAGCTGCTGAAAAAGACCGACATCCCGGAGGACGAGCCCATCTCCTGGCTGACCTTTGACGTGCGTTCGCTTTCATACCTATAAGGAGGTATAACGAGGTATATACTGATATATACTGCCGCAGCATGCGAAGAAAAACATCTACGGCGCCGCCATGAAGAAGTGGAACAGCTTCGCCGTCCACAGCCCGACCGACATCATCCACCAGGCCTCCCATCCACTCAGCGGCCACCGTACGTCTGCGATCCTCTTTCATCAGATCGACCCCTTCTGATCATCCACTCCAGCAAACGCCTCCCGATCCGACACCAACACACGTGCCATCTTCGTCTTGGCCGCGAAGAAACCCCCTTACTGCGTCTATGGCAACCCCTTCTACAACTTTGCCGGTTACGGCAACGTCTTCGCCGTCACCCCTTCGGGCGCCCTCGACCGCAACATCCAGGACTATGAGTACGCGCCCAACTCGGGCGTACACGGCATGGTCTTTGACCCGACCGAGACATATCTCTACTCGGCCGACCTGCAGGCCAACAAGATCTGGACGCACCGCAAGGACCCTGAGACGGGGAAGCTGACACTCGTCGACTGCATTGACGCCCCTTCGCCTGATGACCACCCACGCTGGGTGGCCATCCACCCCAGCGGCGCGTACCTGTACGTGCTGATGGAGGCGGGCAACCGGCTGGCCGTGTACGTGATCGACGAGAAGCGCCACGTGCCGGTGTTCACGCGGTTGACCTATCCTCTCATTCCCTCGGGTACGTCAGACGACAGAGATCACTCCCATATATAACAGAATCTAACAGACGAATCCAGGCCTCCCACCCCGTAACAAATACCGCGGAGACGTCGTCATGGTCTCGCACTCCGGGAGGTACCTCTTCGCGACAACACGCGGCAACTCGTTCGACATCACCGGCTACATCAGCGCCTTCCGGCTTGGGCCCGTAGGCAACATCGAGAAGCAGCTCTTCATCAACCCAACGGCGACCAGCGGGGGGCACTCCAACGCCGTCAGCCCGTGCGACTGGAGCGACGAGTGGCTGGCGCTGACAGATGACCAGGAAGGGTTCGTCGAGATCTACCGCTTCCGCGATGAGCTGCTGGCGCGGGTGGCGCGGGTGGACATCCCGGAGCCGGGGTTCGGGATGAATGCGATTTGGTATGATTAGTTAGTCTTCTTTTTTTTTTCTCTATAGACTGTATCGATCATGAACTTTGTTATAAGCAAAACAGTAGATAAAGCTATAGATAGACTTAGAGCAGTAAGAGTATCAATGATGACTGGCAATATATAAACACGAGGAACGCTGTAGTGTCAACTGCAGAGATGTGCTCGGTTGCGCCATTAGTTGGAGTATCCGGCTACTCTGGATCCAGAATGGAGAAGATTTCTCCAACAGACAACGCGGCTTCGTACAAAGTTTCTGTTCCTGCATCTCCAACACGTGACAGCAAGATGTCTCCTCCGCTGCTCCGCTCGGCAGTGCGCATCGGGTGCAGCGCGGGATTATATAACTTCCGCGGGGTACGCCTCCATCTCCAAACTTCTCCAACGACCCCCCACTTCTCCTTTACTCCCTCTTTAACCGATCTACCTTTCAATTGCCCATCACTATCCCTTTCCTTTCCTCCCTTCCCATCTACTTAGGTATCGAGAGTACAGAGACATCGTCAAGATGCCCCCCGGCCTCCTTTACGTGACGATGCAGCCGGCGGCTACGCTACCCCCGGCCCAATTCCACGACTGGTACAACAATGAGCACGGCCCGCTGCGTCTCCGCCTCCCATTCATCACCAATGGCTTCCGCTACCGCGCCACGGACCTCAACGATGAGAACAACAAGGACAAAGGCCTCCCAGAGTGGTTGGCTATCTACGACGTGACAGACATGGCGGAGCTGACCCGCCCGCCGTACACGACGCTGCGGGAGCCAGGGGTCAAGAGCGAGCGCGAGACAAAGACGATGGCCCAGATCGCCGTCGACAGACGGCTCTACGACCTCATCGATGAGAAAGCCGTGGACGGGTTCCGCTCGCTGGAGGCGCCCGATGCGCCGTCCCCGGCGGGGAGCGTCCTTGTTGCCGTCAGCGCGACAGTGCATCCCGGGAAGGAGGCGGAGCTGGACCGGTGGTACCGCGAGGAGCACATCCCGCTGCTGGCTAAAGTGCCAGGATGGCGGCGGACGCGGCGGTTTGTGACCTCATCTGTCCTGTCTCCCGGGGAGCAAGGAGTAGAGTATCTGGCCCTACATGAGTACGACCCTCAGAATGGACTCGGCGGACCTGAGTGGCAGGCCGCTGTCAGCACCCCCTGGAACAAGTCCATCATGGTGGATGTGGTCCGCGACAAGAAGCGGCGCACCTACACCTGGTTCTACACCTTCGGGCCCGCTCCGCGGGAGCTGGGTGCGCTGACGAGCGGAGAAACTGCAGCATTCACCTCCCCGGACGGGCGGACCAAAACCTTCCCTATTCCTGCCTCTGGCAGCACCCGCCCAGCGGTGGAATCGTATGTAACCACTCCCGACGGGGTGGACATCCCCTACCGCCTCGAAGGTTCCCCCGACCCTGACAGCCCTATCATTGTTCTCAGCAACTCCATCCTTGTTGAATGGGGCATCTGGGACAATTTTGTTGATATATTCTTCTCTGACCCTGCAAACCGTCACTTCCGCATCCTCCGATACCTCACGCGAGGCCGCTTCCAGCAGTGCGGGTCACGCCCCATCACCATTGACGTGCTATCGGACGACCTCATCACGCTGCTCGATGCCCTCCGCATCCCGCGCGCCGCGGCTCTGATAGGCGTCAGCCTCGGCGGCGCAACAGTCCTCAACATCGCGTTGCGGTACCCCTCACGCGTGGGGGCCTTCATCTCCTGCGACACCAACGCTGCCAGTCCTGAGGGGAACCGCAAAGCATGGGGTGAGCGCACCGCAATTGCAGAGGCTGAGGGCGCCGTCTCTCCCTCGACAGGTGAACCCATCATCGGGTCCAACCTGGCAGAAGCGACCGTCCGGCGGTGGTTCATCCCTGCCAGCTACGACGGCGGGGTTCGCGAGGCGCGCATCGCTAAAGTCAAGAGCATGGTCCAGAATAACAGCCTTGTGGGGTTCAAGCAGAGCGTACAGGCTCTCTTCGCGTATGATGTGCGGGAAGCGATGAAAGTCTCCCGGGCAAGGGGTCTTTTCGTCGTCGGGGCGGGCGACGGGGTTTTGCCCAACACAATGAAGGAGATGGCAGCCACGCATGGCGCAGCTGTCGGGGGAGGAGCGGAGCTAAAGGTCATTGAGGACGCCGGGCATCTGCCGATGGTGGAGCAGCCAGAGAAGTTTGAGGAGATCGTATCGCGGTTCCTAGGGACTCGGAATGGCGGTGCCAATGCGAGCAAGATATAAGCTGGTGGATCTGAAGTTAGTGTTGCGGATATGAAATGACATCAGATTTGTATATACATGTACATTCATTAGTACGGTATATAAATCTTTATGTATACCGTATTGAAAGCAAATAGAATTCTTGGAATTACAGCCCCAACGTACACTAGATTCGGCTCAAACTGCGCTAGATTACTCCCAGAATTCGCGGCTATCTATTGACCCAGGATTTACACGGTTTTCTCGATGCTGTCACCGTCGAGGCGTGTCCGTCTGGCAGCAGCAGCAGCAGCCAAAACTCAGGTGTGGCACTGCATTCTGGACTCCTGGACCAAAGCAGTGGACTGTAGTGAGAACAGAAAAGCTTGCGAAGCCCGCCAAGCAGCTCATATCCGCGTCCAGCAAGCGCATGCTACGGGTGTACATACAATGGCACGAGCAATAGCCCATAGCTCGGTGCTCATACAGCTTGGGACCGAGCGGATCGGCCTCAATCACATCCTTCACAAGATCGGGCTTCAAGACACCGATTGGTGTGGCTGCGCAGGGGTCTCAGACTCTGAAACAGATACTGTCAGAGTGTTGGTTACTGGGGGATCTCCGCAAGCAGATGTGGCGCCGAATCGGCAACAAGGTTCGGGATCGGGCCGATTTTAAAACCCTGGTTTCGGACTCAGAGGTAACACGGTATATTCCGTTGTCGACTTCATGGCAAAACGGGCCTACTCTCGCAGTTCAAGGCTGCGGAACCAACCAAAAACGGGGACCCTTCGGGATCTACTAGTTACCGCCAGGAATGACAGATAGGGAAGACGCTGCGTAGAAGGACCCGGAAGTAACCATGCAGGCCCAGAACAGCGCACGATGGCTCCATACAGCGGCCGGGGCCCATACCAAACCCGGGCCAGGTACTGGCAACTGGAATATGATAGTTACATGGAGAAGATCAGTGGGGGTATAGAGAAAGTATAGTAGTGGGCGATCGGGGGGTTCTATCAACTAATAAATAATCTCCATTCTCATGTTATTTTTGGCGTTCGGAGGCGACTGCGGGTTTTTACCGTGGGAATCATTCATTATATTCAGTATGATTTCGGGCGGGTGTTAGGAGGAACTCCTTTCATAGCGGCGTGTATATAGCCAGCTAGATCAGGTATGAATACTACTACGACGATGACAACGGTGGTTTGCTAGCATGTACTGTTGATAGATACTCTGCTTTCATCTTCCCGCACAATTCCATCGATGATGATACATGAACCATCCCCAGCATCGTGAATTTTGTTTCTTCTCCGCTGACGACAACTCTTTGCAGGAAATGTGGGGAGCTGCGATGAAAGCAACCGCGGTCTGTCCTCGCAGGGCATACCAAATAATGCCAGAGAAAGGGACCAAGACACTCTTACTGCCATTCCGAGCGATCTTTAAACGCTGTTTCGCACGCTCCCTTGCGCAGGAATGTGGGCCGCCCTTGCCAGCCCGTGTTGCTCCTCCTCTCCCTGCCAGGTCAAATGATGACCGGCCCTGTCTTCAATCTCTCCTTCGTCAGTCGGAACTCCGCTGCAGTGCTTGATTTTGGTGATGATTATGTTCTTTTTTTTCCCATTTACTCGTACGCTTCTCGACGCTTATTGAATATCATTTTGTAATTGTAATCGCGATCTATAAGCTACACGCGCGGAGTAGCCAATGACGTAGCAAAGCATCATCGACGAACTTCATCCCCATTGAGAAAGCTTCGCGGTACTGTGGATGTACATGTGCATATACCTGTCCACCACCACTCAATCTGCACAGTCATGAAATGCTTCGCGCGCTCATCTTCTCAACGCTCACTCCCATCATGGGCGGTGCTGGTATCGACGACGCTTCTGGGAATGCAGGCCGCCCAGGCCATACAGATCCACCTAGATGACCCTGGTAAGTCCTGACCAGTCGGACAGTCTTCCTCAGTTCTTTCCTGATCCCCTCAGAATCGATCAAGCAGGCCACAAAAGCGGTCGCGACGGAGATGATGAGCTACTATACCGGGATGAATCCTGGAGACGTCCCGGGCAATCTACCTCCGCCATACTACTGGTGGGAGGCCGGCGCCATGTTTGGCGCGTTGATCGACTACTGGTTCTACACGGGAGATGACACCTGGAACGGCGTCACGACACAGGGCTTGCTCTGGCAGGCCAGTCCCACAGCCGACTTCATGCCGCAAAACCAGACGAGGACCGAAGGCAACGACGACCAGGCATTCTGGGGCATTGCAGCGATGTCCGCGGCGGAGCGCAATTTCCCCAATCCGCCGCCAGACCAGCCACAATGGCTGGCCTTAGCCCAGGCAGTTTTCAACACGCAAGCCTTTCGATGGGATACGCAGAGCTGCGGAGGCGGGCTTAAATGGCAGATATTCACCTGGAATAACGGCTACAACTACAAGAACACGATCTCCAATGGCTGCTTCTTCAACATCGCGGCACGGCTAGCCAAGTATACTAATAACCAGACGTACGCCGAGTGGGCTGAGAAGGTGTGGGACTGGACGGCAGCTGTCGGGTTGATGACCGACACCTACGAGTTCTTTGATGGTGCAGACGATAGAAAGAACTGTAGCGACTTCAACCGAGTCCAGTGGACCTATAATGCCGCGGTATATCTTCTTGGAGCTGCTAACATGTACAATTACGTATGCTTTTCCCCTGACGTTGCCTGCAGACTGCAACTGACTGCTACAGACGAACGGTGATCCAAAATGGAGAGAGCGAACCCAGCGCATCCTGGATGCCACGAACATTTTCTTCACCGAGAACAATGTCATGTACGAGCGCGCCTGCGAGACCGTGAACACCTGCCTGGTGGACCAACATTCGTTCAAGGCGTACATGTCTCGATGGATGGCAGCGACGACTCAAATGGCGCCTTTCACGTACGACCAGATCATCCCGAAACTTCGAGCATCCGCCCTGGCTGCAGCGCAGACTTGTACCGGCGGCGACAAGGGAACGAGCTGCGGGCTCAAATGGACGGAAGGCGGCTGGGACGGAAGTAAGGGCATTGGCGAGCAGATGAGCGCGATGGAGGTTTTCCAGTCGAATCTCGTCGTCAAGGTCGCTCCCCCTGTGACGAACTCCACAGGCGGCACCAGCAAGGGAGATTACTCGGCCGGCACTGGTCCAGTGATCACCCAGCCAAAGGTCTATACCGATGAAGTCACGATGGGAGATCGCGCCGGCGCAGGCATCTTGACTGGATTGATGCTCATTACCATCGTTGGTTCTGCCGGGTGGATGGTGTACGAGTGACGGACATCCGACCAACGTCCAGATGAACTTGTCTAATGTCACCCGAGTCTTGTTTTGCGACTTGACGTTGCTATCTCACGAATTCCTTTGGCTTGAGTCATCGAGCGGCATAACGAAAAGTTTGCTGTTGATGGTTGTTGATCTCGGGGCATTCTGCGAATTCTTTTTTGGGAAAACGGTTTTGCGTCGCAGGCTGTCATACGGGATACGGTAGGTCCTGTTCAGTTTCGTTTGATTCGCCTCGTTGGGTGTTTTCGTTACATGTCATACGGTTTGGATATCCCAATCTGCAACTGTTTACCGGTGAAGTACATTATAATGGACTTCTCTCGGATTATGTGCCCGTAATACGACTATGAGATTACTAGAATATTACTCAAGTACTTTAATGAGGATCCTGATGGGGAAGGATATATGTACATCGCCAATCCCATATACTGTTTCCAACTAAGGACAAAGAAGTTTATTATATTCGATCACGCTTCGAGAATGGTACCAGTTTGAGCAACTTGCCATTGTAGATTCCGCCACCTGAGCTCTAGGAGTCTGTGGAGTACCCACATAGGTACAGTACATATAATCGAAATGTAACTAAATTGTCAGAACTGTCTAGCGCATCTGCTGGTGCACATGAGGTATTCCAGTACCAAAGCAATGCAGAAAACTCATCATCAGTGGGACAAACGGTGGTTACGGAAGTCAGAAGACCATGTACCGGACGTGGTTAGAAACATCTATTCCAGCTTTATATCATCAACAATGAGATACAAGAACTATGTTACACACCGGTTTATTCAATATATACGTCGTAACATGTCTGAAACCGAGAATAATATACTACAGTTGTGGCAAGTCCTAAAATGACTAGTCATATCTATGCATTCCATTCCAGCACAGACCAGACAAAAGACAGACCTAGTCCTCTCTTTGTGGACATTGCCTCTCCAGCTCCCGTCGGGCACTGCGGCATCGAACCGCCACGCATACCCAAACCGCAACTAGTGAAAAAGCGCCTTGATCGCGTGCCCTCACACGTGTGCAGGTCTGTCCTGTCGTGCCCGAGCGCCGCGTACGAGCGCCGCATCACCAGCATGGCGGGGACGAAGCCCGTGCAGGGGTAGATGGCGGCCTTGAAGCCGAGGCGCTGGTAGTCGGAGATTTTGATTCTCGTACATAGTGGAATATACTTCTTCTATTCTACCTTCCTTCCAGCAGGGGTCTTGTTCTTTCCCTTAGTGTGGACTCGCTCGTCGTTCGGATCGAACCCTCCATTGCCCCAGAGAGCCCACTCCTCGGTCTCCTTCATGTAGTCCTCCGGGGTAAACGGCGTTCCGTCCGCCTTCTCCTTCTCGAGCAGTTCGAAGAATCGGTCGTAGTCAATTCTGGTGTGCCACTTGCCATTGACCAAGAACCGTTCGGACGCGATGAGGATACAGCAACTGTGGGCGTGTTCCGCTGCGATGCCGTACTTGAGGCCGCGCCGCTGCAGTTCGTCGTTGAGTGCGACCACGAACGCTGCGACCTCCTCATAGAACGGGACGTTCTGCATGGTCAAGCCAGCACCAGCGCTAGAGCTTGTTCCGCAATAAGTCACACCTTTGACTTCCACGAAGCAGGGCAGTGCCTTTTCAACCAGATTTGCGTAGCCGACCACCTCATCTTCAATGTTGAAGCCCTTGACAAGAGTCAGACGGAACACAGTCCTCTGCATGTGTCGCTTCTCTCTCAGGATGTCGAGACAGCGCTGGAAGCGCTCCCAGAAATCACGGTGAAGTGGCCGATCGATCTTTCGGAGGCTTTCGCGGTTGCTGGCGTCGATAGAGACGTACAGCTGCGTCACTCTGGTAAGCGCGGCAAGCTGATCCGGGTGCTGGGCATTGCAAACGAGGAAACTGGAAATATGCTCTCCGTGCAACAGGTCAACAAACTCGTTGACGCGAGGATAGAAGATCGGCTCTCCCACCAAGCTCAGTGCACAGTGTCGGATCCGCATAGCTTCCGCAAAACGGTCGGCACGGACACCAGGGACGCCACGCATCATCTTGATCTTCTTGTAATGGCCCTCCTTAACACCTTGGAAGATCATCTCCGGAGGATCGACCTTCCAACGCCAGGTGGTGCCGACTGGATTCGTTCCATGCCGCCAGCAGAAAACGCACTTGTTACTGCATGACAGAGATGGCGTAGTCTCCATGCAGAGATGAGATTTGATGCCGTAGAAGGAGTATTTGTAGCATGAACCGCGTCCCCGCAGAGCAGACTTTGTCCAACGGCAGATTTTAACCCCAGAGTGAGAGCCAACGATCGTGTAGCCTTGCTTTGTTAGAGCCGCGTAGGTAGGTGACGTTTTGGGAACCATCTCTTTCGGGGCCGGTTGCGTTGACTGCGCGGAAGAGTTTCCAGACGTTGTGAAATCCACTGGAATAGGTGCAGAAGGCTGGGCATCCACATTTACCTTGATGTCCTCGAGATCTACCACTGTCTGATCTTGTTTGCGGCCCTTGCTTGCGTCACCATCCCCAGCGACATCATCCTCGGCATCTTCCTCGTCACTCTCGAGTGGATCGCCACTGCCGGGAACACCTTCTCCGAGTCCACCGTTCTCAAGGATTTCGTACATGACGTCCTGCAACCCACGCGCCCATTCTTTCAGAGCAGTCTCGGCGTTGCTTTTCACATCCCCAAGCCCAAGCGGATAAGCCCTCTTCTTGCCGGTCAGCTTTGCCATCCATCGATCCAGCTCCTTCGCTTGCGAACAGAATCCTTCTTCCTCTGTAGGCCACCCTTCTTTATCCCCAAACCCAAAGACAGAGTATCCCGCAAGACTCGACAACGGCGCCGTGTCGATGCGGAAATCGTGATGCGTCTCGTCAAGATGGCCCAGGAAGGTGTTGATGATGGTGTCGATGTTGTAAGTCGGAATCAGGAGGCAGTACACGTAACGAGTGTCCGGCGAGGTCTCTGGTGGCTTGGGCGCGGAGACGAAATAGTCATCAAAGTCGATGTATGACAGGTCATAGATCTGAGGAGGGAGAAGGCCGCGCTCGCGATCCCCTCCCCGCAATCGGTCCTGCGCCGCCAACCGTAAGTCCTCAAACAGGGTCTGGGCGTATCTCTCCGTTGAACCCGTAAGGGAAGCAAAGAAGATGATGGGCTGGATGAACGACAACAGCGACGCCTCATCTGATGCCCCACGGCATCCCGCTCCTCCCTTCAGCTGCTTCTTGCCCAGCACCCTCTTCGGACCGGAGACCGTCTTGGCCGGCTTGACAATCTTGGCCGACGGAGTAGGAGCGGTCTTGTCGACGGGAATGTCCGTGCTCTGCTTGGCAACGCGACCATCCTCAATATGTACTATCTTCTCCTCGGGCGCGATGCGGGGCGAGGGAGGGATCGAGGAGGACAAGGGGGCCTTGGACCTGGTCTGGAGCCTGCGATACGTCCGGACAACCACCACAACCACGGAGAGAGCAATGAGCAAGGGCAGTCGGTAGGCATGCCACAACGCCAGCAGGCCTAAGACGGTGGGTTGGTCAGCGGCAGCATGCGGCCCGGATACAGCGGACTGCCTACCTTGCGCCTCGGGAGCTGCTGCTACATCGGACATGGTGGGCGACAGGGACAACCACGGCGGACTCACATCAGGTGGAGGGCCTTGAACATTGAGATGACCCTGAGCGCAGAGGGATCACACAATGTGACCAGGTTCTGGCCTGTCATGTGTGGAAAAGGCTGCGGAGCGGGCGGAGTGGGGCAAAAATCATCTTCGTTGCCAAGCCCCCCGTGTGGCGGCGCGGAGTGCTCAGTCCGGGTAGGCGGTGTAGTTCTGCCGACAGAACTAGGCGGTGAGGCCGAGGGCTATGCGCCTTCCTGATTCAAAATAAGCTGGGGTTGCGCGCCGTGCGCGAAGGTTGGGAACGTCGGGAAGCCATAATACAGCTTCAACGGACTATCCAAGAAAGGGCAGAAGGGTTAGCAATAATGTAAGGGGCTAGAGAGGGGGACTCTAATCAGGAAACAGTAACGGATAGTGTGAAGAAGACTGTAAATATAGCTAGGGATGGAGCGATAGGATATAAATAGAAAAGCAACAAGTTGTTGTATGTAAGAATAGGACAAGGCTTGAAGGCTGATCCATTATCCTTATCCTCCCAGATAACTTCAAAACATGTGTGGATAAAATAGCAATCCGTCGAAGTTGTTAGGCAGGAGACTTTAGATTACGAAAGTTTTGGTAAAGCACCGTACACAGTACATACTTCCAAGGTCTCACATGAGTGGAGTTAACGGGTTTCCCCGTCCAAGTACCAAAAGAATTTGTACCGCTGACCCCTGATATCGCACAATGGCGTTTAGTTCTGGAACTAAGCATAAATGAAAGGAGAATAATGGATAATCATTACTTACAATATGCTTATCTGTCTGGCTAACTGCGGCGATTGGACTAATGGATGGTGGAGAAAGTAGCATGGCAGCTTGAACTGTGGATACTTGACGATAATGGATTAGGCTATTAACTTGGATTAGCTAACAGCCTAGAACAATGGATCCGTAGTTATGCGTGCTGGAAATATTGTGCTCTTTGGTCCATTGAATGTTATAAATCCATCAAACAGTATGCAAGTCATCCCATCCTACTCTCTTTATGGGTTGTAGAACGTGGCATAGCTGAGAGACTAGCACGAGACTTTGAGCATTTGCCGGACCTCTGTGCCACTTCTGCAGTGTGCAATAATACTAGTAGTACCTAATGGCCAGACCCTGTTTAGCCATGGGGGCCAAGGCTGCTGGTCTAAACCTGAAAGCGGTTTATGCTACTTGCTAGGTGCACCCGTATAGGCGACTAACCGACTCGACTATCACGGCACCATGTGATACCGATGCAGTCCACTGCATAAGCGCATACAGCACAGACGTGTTCCACTTCAGATTCGCTGCCTTGCAAGTGTTATCCCCCGGACCACGTTCCTTTCGGATGCACAATGTTTTTTTCCGCGCGAGGGGAGCGGCTGCTGGTCCCAGGCAGTTGAACCTTGCGGTTAGCGCTACCACCTAGGGCACAGCCAGTGTCTCCAGACAAAGACGCCGTCTCCTCCAGAACAAGGCACCGTGGTCTGTCTCCGCAGTTAGACTGCGGCCGTTAAAGCACCATGGGTTCTCGTTCTCGCCACAGGAAGATTCCTTGTTCTCCTTATCTCCCAACGGCTGAATTCATCTTGTTTGGGGGCATATTGGCGGACAGCCCTAGGTCAATTGCTAGCCTACCATCGGTTACTACCTATTGTGACAGAGAGTTCTGACATGGCGGAATCTACTGCAACTTCTTCTCAGAGGGAGGCTCAGCCTCAAGGTGCTCAGTCTCAGAATACCCGTCCTCAGGAGTCTCAGCAAAACACTCGTCCTCAAGATACTCAACCCAAGCTGCCACTAATCCTCCGAATGCTCAACCTCAAGTTCTTGAGGCCGATAATGCTCTTGAGGTCGATGCTAGGGTTTGTATATGATTTGACATTCTTGTCATCTAGAAAAGCCTCAACTCTAACATGTCTGCTACAGGCCACTGACAATGATTCTACTTACGGACAAGAGCTGTAAGCCAGGACCCCCTTAATCCTAGCTCTGTCTGACAGATGTATACCAGCTCAACCTATACCGCTTCCCTCACCTCATCTGTTCTTGGCTACCGCAAGGAGAATGGCAGGACTTATCATGGATACCGCGATGGCAGTAAGTCTTGCTTGGAAACTTATTGTTTGAGCATTCTACTCACCTAAAAGGTTACCTGATGCCAAATGATGAGATTGAGTTGGATCGACTGGATATGATCCATGAAATGATGTTGACACTAATGGATCGGAAATTGTTTTTTGCGCCTATTGGACCCTCGCCACAACGTGTTTATGATGTTGCTACCGGTACTGGAATTTGGGCTATACAGTTTGGTAAGTTGAAGCTGAGATATTGGGGATTTCGAAATATTTACATCTGTCATTCAAACAGCTGAGGAGTTTCCTTCCGCTGAGGTAAGGACACAGACGCGTCCATGCTTCTTCCGGATCCAGGACTGAATCAAGTTTGTTGTCCAGGTTATTGGTTCCGATTTAAGTCCTTCTCAGCCCAATATGTAAGTAGGTCACGCATCCTTCACTGAATCATTATTAACAACTGAGATTAGGATTCCACCAAATGTGAAATTCATTGTGGACGACATCGAAGATGAATGGCTGTATGAGAATGATCCATTTGATTTTATCCACGCTCGGTTTCTGGTATTCTCTATCAGAGATTTCCCAAAATTAATCAAACAAGCTTACAAGTTAAGCTATTCTTTATGATATGGTTACCATTTTTACTGACTAGGTCATAGATGTACAAAACCTGGAGGATGGGTTGAATTTCAAGATTGGGATCCCATCTGTCGCTCAGAAGACGGAACAACAATAGGCACAGCAATTGAAGATTACTTCAAGCTCATGATTGAGGGATATGGAAACCAAGGGTATGAGACTTGTCCAGGACCAAAGCTGGAACAGTGGTTACGTGATGCAGGATTTCAAGACATCAAAGCCAAGAAACTCAGAATTCCAATGGGAACCTGGCCCAAAGATAAGAAATTTGTACGTCTTGTTTTCTTTCAAGTGGTTAGCCTGTTACTAACTAGTGACCTTCTGTGGACTAGAAAGCACTTGGGGCCTGGAACTTGATGCAGGCAGAAACTGGGTTTGAGGCAGGTGCAATGGCACTGTTGACAAGGTTCCATGGCTGGTCTGCAGATGAAGTGAGGATTTTCACAGCTCGAACTCTGAAAGATGCAAGAGACCGTAACATTCATCCATTATTTCACTTGTATGTGGATCCTGTTCATGCTATCTCTCTGGGTGCTTGTGAACTAACTTCTTTTTAGCTGGGTTGTCTACGGTCGCAAGCCCGAGTCAGCGTCAGCCTAAATATGAATCAGATACAAAATGTGATTCTCTCTCCTGCTGACACATACACACTCCCTCCGTCTCTGTCAAACTCGGTCTCTCTTTTCTTTTTTTTTTCCCTTCATATACTCTAAATGACAAAATGACAACGACCATCAATGACCTATATATACGATGGGAACGGCGCATGGTGTATGCTAGTATGCTAGTCATTGCTACAGTCCGGTATTGTGTCTTACTGCTTTCGCTTTGGTTAGCAGAAATACAAGAAGCCTATGTTTCTCCCAAACTTGTCGGATACGACTTGCAGTTTCTGGATACGTGTCATACCGTCGGGCAAAGTCGCCTGAATAATTGTTTAGCAAGACTGCTCGAATTCTTCCAGGGAACCTCCCCGACAACCAGAGAATGGCCAATTGGCAGAAGACTCCGACCAAAATGGCCAGATGGAGAATACCAGCAGGGCCAGCAGAATAGCAGATGCCAGCAGAATCACCAACATGGCAGGGACTGCCAGCAGTCTTGATAAGATGACAAAAACTCCCACCCAACGGCAGAAGACACATGCACGAAAGATTATATAAGAACGGCGCTTTTCCCCTGTACTGTACATAGATCGTTCTCTTTCCTCCTTCCTCAAACAAGGATTCGGGTACAGTACATAGCAGAATATGAATATACCATTTCACGTTCCAGCTTCTTCCTTGCATACCTCCTTTATCCCATTCCGTAATGTGCACATCTAAGCATACTTACTATATCTTCTACTACGCAGCCGGGCCCATCCCCATGCCCACGCCCATGCCCATGCCGCTGAGGCAGGCCCAGAACCTCCGCCAGGAAGCAGCCGGCGATCCTCCTCCTCTTCCTCACTCTGACGGCGCTTCTTCTTCATCTTCCCGTCCTCCCGCGAGCGGGAAGAAATCTTATCTTCTGTGTTAGACGCACCAGGCGGCGCGGAGAATCCCAGGCTGTTCACTGATCGGCATAGGAGAAGAAACAAAAAAAGATTGTGGCGGTGCAGTTTGCGCCGTTCCCAATCTTGTTACATGACTACTGCTCCAGACTACAGCAGACCTAAATCTATGTTACATTCAATGTCTAGTCAAATATGCCAGTTGGCAATGATCTTGTAATAGGATGACTCATGGCTGAAGGAATCCCTAAAGGATATATAGTGAAGGGATCCCCCGAAGGGGTCAGTCATAGTAGGATCTGGGTGCCAAGCCAGTTGCACAACTGGCAGATATGGGCAACCCTAGCACCTCTACTGCGCTAGTGGTCCCTACTGTCAACCGGACCTACCCGCAGGCGGTGAGCGCAACAGACCAATCGCAGCGCGAATAAAAATGCAAAAGTGTACGCTACCGTGCACAAACTATTACATTGTTTAGATAAGGGTAATTTAGGGTACACATTAATACCAAAACAAGAACGGCGGCCCGCCGAACAACGGGCACATTTTTGGCGCCGGGCGTACGCGGCGGCGGTGGCAGGCGCGGGGGCGGGGGCGGGCGCGACTTGGACGACGATAGGAGGGGCAGCGGGGCCTGGGGTAGGGACCGCCTCCACCACCACGCAGATCACCACCTGCACCGGTTTCCCAGAGGTAGGGGTCTCCGGCGCAGCCAAAGACTCTCCACCATCTGGACTATCCAGAGCGTTGGGGTAGCCCAAGGGGTGAGTCGGGGAAGTCCTCCCTATCTCTAACGTCCGAAAGATCCTGTTCGTCAGAGTGTCGGAGACAACGCGCGCGGCGGCAGGCACGGAGGGGCTCTCCGGGGCCGGGGGCAGCTCGGTATCAGAAAACTCTTAAACCTCCAGGGTCGCAGGTGGACTCTGAGCAGTCCATCTATGATGTGATTGCATGAGTTGAGTATCTGACTGTAATGTGTACATGCGCGCCACATAGCAACTGTGCAGCGACACTGGCATCGCAGGGCAGATCCCGCACAGAAAGCAGAGATACGCGTAGATACTTACTGCAAAAAGCAGGCCGGAATGAACGTCAGAAGAAGAAGGGCGAAGAAGTATTAAAGTTGCAGTGAACCTGCAGCGACCTGCGCTGCTGCCGGGCAAGAAAGGAAGTTCGGAAGGAGATCTTTACGGAAGAGAGTAGTAGAGAAAAGTGTGAAGAATATTGTATTGGGCTAGAATGTTGACTCAAGAAAGCAGTTGAAGAAGATACAGTACAAGGCCGACCCTTGCCCTCCCGAGCAGCTTGGCTTGGGGGGTCAAGGAATCTATAATATACAGGATAGCATACGAGACATAATGCCGTGCGCTCCTATGTGCGCATCACATGCGACTTCATGAGCTCGCAATGACCAGGAGGTACGTGCCCGTCATTGTGCGAGGATAGTTAAAGCAAATCTGACCACGCTGCGCGCATAGTGTGCGTGTGAACATGACTTCGCTGCGAAGTTCCCATGAAAGGGCTCGAGGGCGTAGCCCTAAGCCGTACCTAATCTCCCGCGCCTAAAACTGTACATACAGACATCTAGATGGTGGTATGTAGAAGCAAATGGAAAAAAGCAAGAACAAATGAAGAAAAGCAAGAAGAAAAGTAGAAGGCTGCAACAAAGGCAATGTCTATGTCAGCCAATCTCATTACCACATTATATATTGACAGTCATGTACAGCGTATATATAAGCAGATATTCAAACAATTGATCCTCCTCTTAGTACGCTGGCAAGCCTATCCAAGAACCTCTGCACAATGTTCTCTTCTCCGTCAACCTAAGCGGGAGTCTCAAGATCGGCAGGCCAAAAAGAAATGGGATATACCAAGAAATCGGAGCCGACATGGGAAGATGACTACAGCTTCGACTTCTCACTAAACCGCGGCGCCTGCAGCGGATCGTACGCTCCCAGACTCAGCGTGTCTGACGGCACGGCCGCATTGTGGCCGCCCACCAACCCGCGAATGTCGACCATGCTTGAGTTCAGGTCCTCGATCGTGCGGGCGCCGATCAGGCGCATGTTCATCTCCATCTCGTCCTTAAGCAGCTGCATCGCGCGGTCCACGCCCGCCAGGCCGTACGCCGACATGGCATACAGGAAGGGACGTCCGATGCCAACACCCTTGGCGCCCAGGCAGAGTGCCTTGATGATGTCCGTGGCGCGGCGGACACCACCGTCGATGTAGATCTCGATCTTCTTCTCCCAGCCGCGCTCACGGAGGACGGGCATGACCTCCGCGAGGACCTCGATGGCGGAGGGGGCAAAGTCGAGCTGGCGACCACCGTGATTGGACAGGACAACACCCTGCACGCCCATCTCGACCGCGCGCAGGACGTCCTCCACGCACTGCACCCCCTTGAGGACGATCGGCATCTTGGTGATCGACTGGAACCATGGGATGTCCTTCCACGAGAGCGACGGGTCGATGAAGGAGGAGATGGCCCGGGCCGCGCCCTGCGAGCGGTCCACATTGTCCCCGGTCTGCTCCTGAACGTTGGAACCGGCCTCGGAGAATTTTGAGCGCATATCCTTCTCGCGCCGGCCGAGCTGCGGCGCGTCGACGGTGATGAAGAGCCCCTTGCAGCCGCGCGCCTCGGCATGCTGCACGATGCGCTTGGTGATCTCCCGGTCCTTGTTGACGTACAGCTGCAGCCACTGCACCTGGTTGCCCTGGCGCGCATCGACGATCTCGTCGAAGGAGCACGAGGCCAGCGTCGGGATCATCTGGATCACGTTGTGCTTGTAGGCGGCCTTGGTCAGGACCACCTCGCCCTCCGGGTGGCCCAGCTTGCCCAGCGCGGTGGCCGTCACGTAGAAGGGGATGGACACCTTGGTGCCGAGCATGGTGGTGGAGAAGTCGACGGTTTCGACGTCGACCAGGATCCGCGGCCGGAACCAGATCTTGTGGAAGGCAGAGTGGTTCTCACGCATGGTCTGTGCAAGTCGCTAGTCAGCATGCGGCTCCTTGGATGTTGCACACGGGGAGAAGCCGACCGATCTCCACGTACGATTTCGTCATCTGCACCACTCGAGTAGTACGCCCACGCGGTCTTCTTCATCACTCTCTTAGCAACGGCTTCGAAGTCGAGCAGGTTGTAGCACTGGCTCAGGGGCGGCATGCGCTTGATCCGCTCCTGGCGCTCCGCCTCCTCCGGATCCTCCGCCTTCTCCTCCTGCTGGACGGTGGTCATGTCGACCTCGCCCAGGTGTTTCGACGGGTCGAGGTACTTGTCGAGGGTGTCGCGGGGGTGGATGGGGTCGAACTCCGCCGTCGCATCCTTGCCTGCATACTTGAGGATGATCTTCTGGCCACCGGGATGCTCTGCGGAATGATCAGCCGACGCTTCTGTGCAACGGTCACGGGCGGCTTCGTACCTGGCAGGAAGTCGGTGACATCGTAGACCTTGCCGTGGACGATGACCCAGCACGAGTCCTTGGTGTTGTGCTTTGCGACCTCCGCGCCGGTGAGCTTGCGCTGCTTCTGCGCGGGACTCATGGTGGGAGGTGGGAGGAGGAGAACGGGGAGAGAGACGAGGAGAAAGTGGCGTTACAACAGAGGATCGAGGGGGGGAGAGCCGAGGAGAGGAGCGGGTGTGGGAGGCGCCACGGGGAGGCGAGCAGGATCTATGGTATATATATGGGCGTGGTGTCGCGGAGCCAGGTGGAATAGCGGGCGGCGGAACCGAGCAGGAGGAGATTAAATGTATCGGAGGACCGAGAACGGCGAGAAGTTGAGAACCGAGCAGGATCCACCGGGCGCGGCCGGGATGCCTCCCCCGGGCGTCGCGAGCAGATCCCGCCCGTCCGGACGAGGCGGGGAGAGCGTTGGGAGCCTGAGGCGGCGACCGTTATGTGCCTGGGCGCGCCGGCCTCGGGAGAGCAGACAGCGAATGGGGCGGGCCGGCCAGAAATGCGCGCGATGCGGTTGGCTGCGGCCGGCGCTCGGCCCCGCGGGACAACGTTCTCCCGAGGCCGCCCCAGACGCTCCTCGCTGGTGCGGGGGCTCGGGCGACGCTCTCGGCCGAGTCCCGACGGGGTGGAGCGCGTCGGGAGACGCCAGCCGTGGGGCTGCCGGAGCAGACAGGGAGAAGCGGTCGGTGTGCAGATCGTCAGAGCCTCGGGGAAGGCGATGGAGAGGAAAGATCTCGAGGAGAGAAGGCAATTCTATTGGATCAGGGACGCGAGAAGAGGAAGTGGTAAGGTCTGGACAGCCAGGGTCAGGTCAGAGAGAGGCAAGGCGAACATGCCCTTCCGGATCAGGAACGGCAGCCACCTCCTCACCCCGATTCTGCTGACAGAACGCACACCGCCTACGCAGCCGCCGAACCGATTCCGAACCTCTCCTCCAACGCCAGCGCGCCGTGCCGTCGCAAATACCAGACGTGCCAGATGCCACTTCTGACAATGCTGCATGGAGCGATTACAATCATGAATAGGGGACTAGGATTCCAACGGGAACGACTTGGTTGATGACAGAATTCTGGAAACATGAGATCCCTTGTTCTCTGTGAACGACACCCTTGCTGTTGCTGCCGTAGCAGCTACAGTACAACCGCCCTAAGCTATTGTCAGTTGATATCGGTGTTGGTAGGACGTTGAAGAGGTTCTCATACGAAGTTGGACGCGTTATACCATACCTTCTGGTAGGCGAGAAGCCTTGTCGGTCACCTAGTGCCGCGTCCTGCACAGCCCACAGCGCAGCGAACCCCAGCCGTAGTAGCTGCTGCCCTCGACCCTGATGTTGAACCGGGCGCCGCAGTGTCTGCATGCCTCAAGCTCGTTCAGCTGCTTGGCCAATCTCCCGTAGCTGGTTTCCTGGACGAGGCCAACGAGCCGCTGCACTTTCTCTTCCACCACAGCTTTCAGAACCCCAGTCGCGAGATGACCGAAATCCGTCATCACGCAAAGCATGTCTTCGCGCTTGAGCAGGGTCTCGACGTTCTTGGAAATGAGCTTGATGACGGCGTCACGGAGACCCGTGTCGTGCGCTGGCACCGAGTCGAGCACCTCGTGGACGACGGCCGGAAACACCTCGTGGTTCCAGTACCTGTTGGCCCAGTTGACGAACCGTTCCTTGGACACCTCCTTCAGGCGGATAATGCCGAAATTGTCTGCCGCCACGTAGACGCGGATGTTGTTGTGTGCGATGGACTTGACGGCTTGCGCGTCCTCGCAGACGGCTTCTTCGCCCTTGATTACCGAAACGCTGATCTGACTGAGCTCGTCTGCGTTGGCGGAAGGATCATCTCCGACGCTCTCTGTCTTCTGGACTGCAGACTCGATAACCAGATTCATGGTATGCCCCGTCTCTTCGTAGTCGCGGATGTACAGGTACGATAGCACGCGTTCGACGGTTTGGGGGTCATCTTCCGGCAGGGTGATCTTATTTGCTCGCGCTTCCTAGATCAATATTCGCTGTCAGCCTTGTGGGACAGATTCGTAGATCCACGGATAAAGTGTACCGAGAAATATCCATTCGCAGCAGCCTCAAAGAAATCTGACTGGGAGCAGACAATGTTGCGGTGCACGCGGAAGTCGTGTCCGCCGCAGGAGATAACCAGATCAGAGTACTTGCCTCCGATGAAGAGATTCTTCATCACGTCGCGGAAATTGTGTGGCTCCATGGCTGTAGTGTGGCTATGGTGGAATGTCCTTGTCACATCGAGAGAACGGCAAGGTTGTGGGTTGACAAGGACTTGGAAGGTAGCAAGCAAGCAGCAGGATACAACGCTCCACGGGGGGGCAGCCTCAGCCTATCATTCACCGCGCGACGCATTCACCAATGGGAAGAATCATGGAAAAGGGTTTCAATTGCACGTTTACTCGTCTGGATCGATTACAGTATATACATAATGCAAGACAGGAAAGCTAATATTATAAGACACCATTAACTCGCTCTCTGCACTCCCATATCGCTGCATTTCTCCAAAAGCTCACTGACTTCTCGCCCAAGTTGTTCCTCTGAAACGTGGCAGCTGCAAGACTTCTTCCTGTTCAGTCCACGGCTTGCTGAAGAGTTAGATCTTGGGTTTGACGACGAAGTCAACGTTGCAACGTTGTTGTTGTTGCGATGATGGAAGCAAGCTTGGAGTACTGGTGAACAATGTAGTTGATAATGATGTGAAAGCAGCGTTTATGATCGGGTACTCCGTAGGTCCCATGACATCAGGTACCATGATTGATCAAGAACGCAAGACCGATGATGCTAGCTAGCATTTTACCTAGTTACAAGGGAAGATTATCTAGACGGAAAGGTTGGAGCATTGGTCATATTGTAAAGTACATTTTGTATATCAAATATAATACAGAGGGGTATCCAGAAAAGGTGCCGAGATCTATCTATCTAGTGCTCCTTATCTTCTATCTTTCTCCATATACCCACGAAACCTCCACCCACAATTCTCTCACCAACCTTCGGTCTGCAGACAAGCACCGACTTGTCATCTTTCGATGCTGCCTCTCCAGGCACTGCGCCATGTCCAGCGTCGCTGCCATGCTCAGCCACGTCATCGTCCTGCTGTGCAGCAGGTTCTTCGTCCGATGATTTTGGGGGAGCCTGCTCGACCCACGAGTTCGGATCCGCACGCGACTTCTTCACCGTGTACCTGATATCCCACAGGCGGCCGCTGCTGATCCCCATGCCGAGCTCCACGGCCCGTTCCATGACGAAAGGGAGCCTCTGCCGGCGGATGAGATCCACGCACTCCCCGATCTGTGTCACACTGGGCATGAACACGGCCAGGAGGCCGTCACGCCGCAGAACGGGGGCCACGTGTGGAATACGCAGGTGGGCGGAGGGCATGTCCAGGATCGCGTACGACAGGAATGGTTCGACTTTACCTGCTCTCCCAAAGATGCCTCTGGGAGTTCGCCGTCTAACCTGATCCGCGATCCAGTCCTCAACGCGTGCAACATAAAAGTCCACGTTGCCGGCGTAGATCCCGCGCCGAAACCCGCGTACGATCTGCTCAGCGTGAGCAGAAAAGGTGGGAGAGACGTCTACCGTGTGGATGACGGCTCTGCGCTGAGCACGCCACGCGTCCCATTGCTGTTGGATCGAGTCAACAGTTGCGGTATCATTATTAGACTCCTTGGCATTTTTCTTCCCCGCATCTGGCTGAGCCGCAGAAGAATGGTCCTTCAAAATCCGGACTTGAGATTTCGCTGGCAACGGTGGAGGAGTGGTATTTGCGGCCTGGATGGCTCGCGCGAGGTGTAGGGTCAGGGAGCCGTGGCCAGTGCCGGCTTCGAGAATCTCCAATGGCGGTTGTCGGTCTCCTTCAGCCGGAGGCGCGACATGGATGTCCAGAAGTGAGACGATCAGATTTGCATCTGCGGCATAGATCTACTGGCGTTGTGTCAGCCATGAACCAAGACAGTATGCCGGTGGGGAGTGTATAGATCATGGGCGTACCGGAGTGACGAGACGGGGAGTGTATATGACATATTCTTCAAGCGTCGGGAGACTGAGTCGATATTCAGGACCTGGGAAAAGATGTCTATTATTAGTCTCTGCACAGCCCCTGCGGCCACCATCATGACGGCTCACGTAACCTACCTTTGTACGCTTTCACGGGATCCCACACCCTCTTCCCGATAATGTTGTCGTGCTCGAGCACTCCGCGACGGGCCTCTGTGCGGCCGCCCTTGGTCAGGGGCTTTGTCAACAGCGGGCTCTTGCCATGAATTACAACCCTGTCGCCCTCTGGAAAATTCCATGTGATATCAGCATTTATTATCTGTGTGACACGAGCGCAACCCTGCCTTACCTCTGAAGACAGAGAAATCCGTGTCGATTGAGCGCCGAAAAGAAGGGAGTGCAGGGACAGTCTTGGAGGAAGACAGTCCCAGGGCTCGTCGCAAGGACTCGAGCAGGCGAGCCATCCAATTGAGCACCAGAAGAGGCGCAGAACGGTCTTGCAGAGATGTGGTCTTCGTCGGTCTCTATCCGCAAGGCAACGTGACTTGAAAAAACTGGCGACTCTCGGATCGGCCTTGGCGCTTGGCCGGACGCCGGCGCTCGGGCCAGGCACCGACCGCTCCCACAGGAGCTCCGCAGCGACGAGTCGGAGTCAACAGCCTAGACAGCTCGTCACCATGCCGCGCAGACGTTTTTCACCAGAGATCGCTAGAGGCCTTGCCCCTCACCAGGGGGTTGCCCCTCCAACACTTGGTGCTGCACTAGTCTCTTAGCCGCGCTTTTTGTTCTCCAGGGCCCGCCTGTCAGGAACCTACCCGACGGAGAAGGAAAGCGGTGAGGAACACGGTCGGGTCCTGACGAGTTGGGGAACCTTCCGACCAACCTGGCCAGTTGACAGCAAGTCCCAGGCCTGGGGACGGCGGAAATTGCCGGCGGGCTTGGCAAGTTGGCGGAGGATGCCGCCAATAGCGGGATCAGCGCGGAATGGCGGGTATATGGCCGGTCGGCCTGCTATAGATAGATTTCCTTCCTTCTTCTTCTCACGCATTTTCTTCTCACGCTAGGAATTCTCATTCATAGCAGAATTACCAGAATCAACTTGGATACTTCGATTTACTAGAACTACTTGGACTACACTGGGCTAAGACCCTCTCGACCCTTCATACTAGGACCAACTTCACCTTGTCATTTACCAGAAGGCATAGCTCCCTCACAAACGGGTAAGGAATCTGCACACGAGGGTCCTGAGCCCGGCCCATCTTCCTCCAAGCTCCGCCGCCCTAGAAGAGCATCTCCGGAACATTGTTCGACAAAAAGGAACCACTAGAGAATGAGGGCGAACCAATGGCGGAGATCCAGCCAAAGCCTAAGGCTTCCCAACAAAAGAAGAAAGGGCAGAAAGAGAACATGGATGAAGAATCGATGGAACAAAACGCCATCCGGTATCTCCACGAGTGTGAATTCGAAAAGGTCCGCTTAAAGCATCTCGAAGAGAATCTCGAGTTTCACAAAGGGAAGTCCTTTCCGTGCACGGGCCCCCGCTGCCGGGCGGGAGTTCCCGGCAACCACCCCTAGGCAGGGGTTTTCGCAATGTGGCTATTCCTCTGTAGGTTCCCTGACACTACCCCCTTCGCAGACGTAGGCTCAGTCCCGCAAGCCTTTCTGAAGTAATCAGGTGGCCTCGGTTTCCGCAAGTATCGTCGGTGGAAATCTAGTACCTTGTCCGCCGCACACAGTATTAGCGCCCGGTCACCCGCAGGACCTCCACTTTCTGTGATGAACAACTGTTGGCCCGCCAGTGAAATAGATGGCTATCACCGCCTCAACTGGGGTAGAGGAACCATCTTTTGTGAAGAGAATTTTTTGTCTGATGTATTCAGTCACTTTGCCCGGGGTCTCAAAACACAACCTTCACATCTCTTTTCTGTGAGCCTCCGCCTGTTGTAGCCCATAATCCTGTCCAAGTGTGTTATGAACAGCTGTAACTACAGTGGGCAGGGTGAGTTTAATCTGAAGATTGGGGGAAACTTTAGTGCTGTCCATGTCCCATCACTGTAAATGCCAGTGGGACTTCTTCCCTGGCTCTGGCTGAATGCTTGGCCCTCTTAGTGAGGGTGATCCGTTCATGATCATGCATCAATTTGGACCATGGAGTGTCAAAGACAAAAGACATATGCAGAAGTTTGGTAGGCTGATTCTCGCACTTACAATCCGCGCCCATGAGGATCGGGAGTCTAGTTGAGATCCTTCGTTAAGAGACCCCCCTCCCTTGGTTTATTTGGATGTTTTGAGGCCTCCAGAAACCGCCGAAATTTTATAGGCAGGAGGGGAGGGATCGGTAAAATTTCCCAAGATTATGAAGCAACGAGAAATATCGCCGCCGATAAAAGATGGCGAGATCAATTCCCTTGCAGAACGATTTCCTTGACTACGGCACATATCATTAGCATAGCTTAGATGCATCAGATCAAGATTTCTGTTGCTTTCCGAGTCGCTCAGTAGGTTCAGTGCTCTAAGTCTTTATAATTTTGTCCAACTATTCCCATTGCCAGAAAGCGTTCCGTGTCGTGTATATGTTTCTAGTGAACAAATCTGAAATCCAATCTCTTGTTCCCTTTGTCCTTTGTGTTTTTTATGTAGTCCTTCTTCTCCTGCGATTGATCATGTTAGCCGCAAAGCAATACCTATGTACTTTACCCATGACAGGAATATATTACCTCCTCAGTCATCGCATGCCATTTCCTAGCCTTCCACCTGTTCCGCGATATATAGTAGGCTTTCGTGCCGAGAAAGACACCAATTATAAGGAAATTTATGATCATGAGGCTCGTGTTTCCCCGATGGTAGAGTGGAGCATCGTCTGCTCGATAGATATTGGCTGAGATGATATTTCCTAGTTGGACCATCACTATGGAACAGTTAGTTAGTGTTGGAAGTTGAACCAGCTCGAGCGGAATCCCGTACTATTGTATACTGCCGCGGAAACGGTCCTGGTACGGACGGACCCGGAATTTGTCGATGCCCATGCCCTCAACGGGTATTAGCAAAGCCAAATAATGCGCAACCGCTATAGCAGGAACCTACACGACAATAGCATGACAATATGGATAACTCAGTAGGACCGTGACCAACGCAAAGGTCCCCCATGGGTCCTTCAATGCCCCTGGCCAGTACCTCAACGCGATGATACAAGGGAGCGTCCACAGCGGCTGGAGCATGCTGACAAATGTACGCTCCCTGACGCGTTCGCTGAGCCAAGTGATCCCAAGTAGCGTGAGAATGCCGGCGACAGTATTCGGAATGGTAAGGAGATTAGTAACGAACTTCATTCGTAAGTCAGCTCAGCTGGTACTGCACATGGCGATAGTAGGAGTCTTTCCAGAGTTCTCATCTCACCTTGTTGAACCCGAGAGCTCTGAGTGACAGCGTCAGGTAAGTGCCTGGAGGGTTCTGAGGGATGTAGCCGATCAGGCCGATGCAATATATCTAACCTAGTATTAGAATTGGAAATCCTTTCGGCGTAAAAGTATATACAATCCTTACAGGCCATAGATCGTAATCTGTTAGAGACTCCCAGAGTCGCTTGGGTGTGATGGCCATTCGATTATGCATGTCCCCTGGGCCCCTCTTTAGTAAAATTCAATATCCCAATGATCGTCTTCAAACGAAGTCCGAACCTTTCGTTGGATCATCTCTGAGCACGCGATTAACAACGATACCAACCTCACGATCGGTGAACCAGCCTTTGGGACGGAACCAAGTTTTCGTCTGTACCGCGGACGCGGGCATTAGGAAGAAAGACGCTATTCCGACACAGAGAGTGATCAAGCCCTCGATCAGGAATAACCATCTGAAGTGGGATCCTTAGAACAAGAAGGCGACAAAAATGAGCAACTGTCTTACCTCCAACCGGCTAGACCGTGAACACCGTCGAGGTGCAGAAGGGCGAACGCTAGCAACGAGGTGATTATTCCTGTGACACTCAAGGTAGCCCAGAAAAAGCTAATATTATTAGCATCCAGCATTTCACAGGAAAGAGTCAAGATTTCCAACGGTAGATACCTTAGGCGGATTGGGAGCTCCCGACTGGTGTAAAAATAAGACAGCCACAGCACAAGGTCGGGAATGAAGCCACCCTGCTCTCGTCAGATCCAGTTCGCGGAATTGGAGATATGGGAGCCCACCTCCAGAAGTCCAAGGAGAGAACGAGTCGCATAGAAGGTCGACTTCCCCGTCAGCGCGACCTGGCACATCGCAACAATAGACCAAAGCGTTATCTGTGTAGGAATCCATCTATCCGGGCCTATCTTTTTCGAAACCAGCTGGGATGGGAGTTCTGCCAGTAGAAACGAGAACAGGAATATTGTATTTCCTGCAGATGAGGTTAACTCTCCTCATCCATACATGGTAGCAAATATGTGTTCATAATTTACCATAGTTGTAGTCTAAGAAGAGGTTAGTGACGTTCATCAGTATAGACCAATATTTAATTTAGACGACTTACCATTCGTTGTTAGACCGAGCTGGTCCAGCATATTGTCCGAAACCGCCTGGCCCAGATTCTTTCGATCAACCTGTAGGGCGAAGAACATAATACACTGAAGAGTTCCTTAGTAACTTTTATTATGCTGAATGCCGCACTTCCACTTACAGCCCACAGACAGACATGCCGGTCCAGTTTTCGCACAAGCCTCCTCTCCTCCTGCGGAGTCCACTCTAGGGTCGGGTCAAACACATGACGGCACTCATATTTCGCCTTCTCATATAATCGGGCATAGTGGGCAGCAACCTCTGGATCAGCGAAGGGATTCTGAGAGGTGTACACCACACTCTGATCCCTGGTCGAGGATATATCCTCTCCGCTGGTCTTCCCGCCGGGGGTATCCGCAGGGGCATGTCGGATCTCGCTCACGGTATCGAGACCACCTTTCGATAGATCAGCGGAGGCCGACATGGCTGAAGACTGGACAACAGACTGAAAACTCGCTTATCCTCACCAGCAATTCACCCAGAGCAAGGGACCTTATATAGTAGTGTGCCCTCTTATCGCAGCCAGGTCCAAGGCCCTGTGCGGAGCTTGGCCGGGGCTTGGTCGATGACAAGCATCGGATACCTATCTATGGTGGCATCCCTAGGACCTATGATGCCATGAATAATCGAGCTTCCATATTAGTTTTAAAGGCTGCGAGCCTGGTGTACGACATTGGGTCTAGGATGTGTTGGCGAGGTTGCTTGGGCAGAGCACGTAATTTTGGCCGAAACACTCGAAATGCAAAGCGACTGCATCAACCCCGGCCAGACATCATGACACACATGGACCCCGCATTTTACAACAGCCATCGCAGAACCCTTCTTTTCGGATATATCTGGATTGCAGTATCGGCGCAAGATATGAGTTGTGAGTCTCCGGGGACGACATAGGGACTACTCTTGGACTTAGCATGTGGATACGCCTTGCTGGTCTTGGACGGTACAGAACTGTAGATCATGCCGACTCCGTAATTGAATAATATTCTGCACCCTTTTCTTCGATCCTCCTGCTCTGTTCGGTATAGTTGTCTTGTAGATTGCTATTCGCGAACAAATCAAGGCCGGTACGCAAGGCCTTCGATACATGTCGTGTCAGGGTTTCTCTGGGATGTCTTTTCTAAAGATTAAATATCTGGTAGAATCTGATATATTCTAAAAATATGTTGGGTTAAATCTCAGTAGCAAACCAGTTCTGCAATTAATATCAAGAACATTTTCTATCTAGACTATCTACCCGCCTACTGGATCTTGGATGAGGGCATTAATAATATAAAACATCATTCTGTCATCAAAGCAGAATTCAATTCCTTCCGCAGCTGCTCCTCCACTTTCTCTTCATCCGAACTTCGATCGGCATCCTCAGTAGATTCGTTATCTTCGTCTTCATCTTCGTCCGGCCACCTCTTGCAATCTAATGCAGAATGTGACTCTTCATCGCTCAAGTCCGCATCACCCATCGTCTGCTGTACCTTCTTTTCCCCGCCAACATCGCTATGCACGTCCAGACGGAGCGCATCCGCGAGCTCATCTTCAGTCTTCCGGTCCTTTGCCGGACATCCTTCAGTTGTTTCAAACGTCATGTTCTGGCAGAATTCGGTTATGGGCTGACTAGATGTTTTCCTAGGAGTGGCGGAGATAAGGGCCAGAGACAGAGGCAGGCCACATGAGATTATCAGTCGATTCGACATCCGCCCCAGTCCCGAAACGTCCCTCTTTCCTTGTGATAGAGGCAAGTCATAATGAAGCGGAAATTGAATTATCGAGCGGCTGGTCTGTTGTCGTTGAGAAACGTCAGGGTCCTCCCGTCGATGAACTAGTATCTGCAATTAGGCAATTAGAAACAAAATACCTCTGCTGATGTATTGGATAACTTGAACTCACTTTCCACATGTCGCTGTAGTTTTCCATCTCAAAGGTCACTGCTCGCCTATTTACCACGACGAATTTCCACTCAAGCTGCTTCGACCTTTCTTGTGTGATAGGGACGAAGACGATTTCTCCGGCATCCAAAGCATCCGCATAGATCCATTCCAGTGTGATTCCTATTTCATTGTTAACTATCACAAGGGCCGCCGGTGTGTTAAAAAAAGGCGAATCAATACGCACCATTCCTCACGTCACCAAGATCAATATCACAAACGCCAAAGATATACGACAACTGCTTAGACTGAAAATGCCTCGGAGCAGTATGCACAGTTCTAACCTATCTGTCCCTCCGCCATACTGCACTCAGAGGACACCAGGCCTCGTGCCTATTATCACCCGAACAACGATAAGCATTGAAATATTTCGTCACGCACCTCTGAATCACGATGTCGTCATCAAGGTCCTTTCGCTGGTGATATATCCGAGACGCGAGCTTCGACGCAAGAAGGGATCTATACGCCGTTGTAAGATCGCCGATACTGATCCTGAAGCCGAAGAATATCATCAAGGTCCTCCTCGACAAACTTCCGCTGACGCCTCAGGATTAAATTCTCGCGTTCAACAGACGTAGCATGCTTCTGAAGAGCATCAACGCTCTCGTCATGCTTGACAGCAGTCATCTTCCCCGCCTCACGGAGTTCGTCTATTCCCTCTATGAATGTCGATAGTGTCTTCCTGTCCAGGGCAAGCTGCCGGAGTTTCCTATCAATGAATTCCTTGACAGTCGATGCAGAAGCTAGATTTAATATATCTTCAGTAACAGAGTCTTGTGAATGCATGGGACGTAAGAAGCTAGCATCACTTGAGACCATGCCGAAACAGGATGCAGGCAATATATCCATCAATGGGTGAATTCAGGTACCTGGTAGCGGGACTGTAACTTATTGTATGTGCTGTGATTAGTAGCATCACTGTGCTGTCGTAAAATTCAGAATTCTATTTCGCATATAATAATTGGGCCCGCGACAACTCATCTATATCTAGCTCTCATTTTCCTTTCTCTCCTCTGTGTCCTTCGTATCCTCTCTATCAGTGTTTCTCCAAGCCCTTCTCCCTTTCTAATAAATATCATTCTCTTCATATCATTTTGCATGTGAACATATACTGTGCGCGACAGCGAGCGTTCAACTTCCCGAGACGGGGCAAGCGCATCTTCTATGTCTTGCCTCAAAAGGAAATGATGCTTTTATCAAAACCGCTTCAACAATAAGAAGCCCTCTTTATCAATTTCACAAGCATTGGCCTGCGCAGATAAGGCCCGGGTAGTGACCGTGCCTCTCTGTGTCCTGCATACTCTACTTCAGAGCCCAGTCGATGTGATTTCGCCGGCTTTCATGATAGATCCAGGTCATTACGAAATGGAAGAAAATGCATCTTGTGGCGGGTCGATTATGCTGCGTGAGGAAGTGCAACTTGTTACCGTTGATATCCCATTTTTTCTTTGGACCAGTCCTGATATTTATATAGAGCGTCTGATAGTCGCGTCATCCGTAGGAGATAGGTATGAGACATGGGAGATTGAGAAAAAAGCCTCTGGGAAGGTCCTGCGATCCTTATTGCCTAAATTCCTCCTAAAGTGAATCAGGAACAATTCCAGCTTGCTTAGGTGAAGTACTCAGCCATTTGTTCCATGGTTATTTCACCTACACACATGTCCAGATAAGCAAACATAATAAGCTAATTAACCCTATAATGCCCAGGTAGACTCACATTACATCCAGAAATCCTCGAACTTCTGGACTTAAGACAACCTAATTTGATGTGTACTATCCATGGATGCACATTTGATTCCCTGTTACAGTAGAATGGGCCATTCTAGTTGCTCCATGAAGAAAATTGACAACTGAAGCCTGCCGAGATATGCTAGCCTGGATGACGTCTGGCCAAAGAAGTTGCTCTTTTCAACTTACCGGATGAGCTTACACTACCGAAAGCAAGGCTCCAATAGAGTTGATAATATTAAATTTATCTTCTTTCAACTTCAAAAGTTGAACAAACAATTGCTACTTACATCTTAAAAACATGTACTGTACAGACGAGAATTGGAACAGTGCGAAGAAAGTCCTCCAGTCTTGCCGTCATATGAAAACCTAAGAAAAGAAACCAATAAGCTGCTGCCTGTAGCTGGCCCGGTGCGGCAACAACAGAAAGATAGGAGTCTCCAGATCCGTAGCAGAGGAACCACTTCCCGTTGAACCAAACAGTCGGTGAAGACAACATTGTCAACCTGCCCTTCGGTGTTTGTCTTGGCTGAGGGCTCCAAGACTGGACGCTGCAGCCGTGCCAACGGGGTGTGAGGGGAGGAGTTGATGGTCTTAAGTAATATCTCTGCCGTTCCATACACTATTGGTGGCGCGGGGTCGGCGCAGCAGCATTAGGGGACCAACCACGATATGAGGGTCATTGTAATAGTGTAGCTTCAGCCAATGTAATGATGGTTTATTATTACTTCTTCTTGTAAAGATTCAATTCTCTGTGGACAAATTTGAAAGAAGAATATTCATTCTACAATATGTATGGAAGTCAGGATCACAGGACGAAGATCCGAGTGCTCTAGTCACAAGGGTAGTTTTTGCTGTACCCGCCGCCACGCGAGAAATTATCCCAATTTTTGAAGGCCTCCTCAGGCCCACAAACCGGGATGCCGACAATAACACCAGGAGTTCGTATGCCGTTGTCGTATATATCGCGAATGGTGTTTAGATCAGAGGCATCTGCCAGACCCCATCCGTTCTGGTTCCCGTTGTTGGCGTACCCATTGAGCGCCCTATAGTAGATTCCTGTCAGTGCCAAGTGGCTTTCTGTCCCGGCTAGTCGGAGAATACGCTATGTTAATTACTCACCCACTAACGATATCTTTTTTGGTGATGCCAGCCCAACTCGTCCCGGTCAAGTTGCTTAGTCCATCAGGAACGCTGAAGAGATTATCAGTGCAATGTTGGGTAAGCTCAGGGCCGTCATAGCAGTATTCAGCCGAGCCCTTTGTCGCCATTAAATAATAGAGGAAATCGTTGTAGCAGACATAGGTCGCATCACCGTCTTCGTCGGTCATGTATTTGGGTAATGGGTTCACAGCGGAGCAGGGGTATCCCGAATCAAGGACAAAAACACCGGCGTTGCTGAAGGCCCAGGCTGTTGGGATGAGGAGAGCGTAGATCGCTCTGTCAATCAAAAACTGCAGGTCAAGGGCACTCGGTATCTCTCCCGTTGAAAGGAACTGTCCGTCCCGGATCAGACTCCAGAGGGTGCTCATAGCGGATGTTGATCCATTGAAAGTGCCTTTGGCCAGACCTGTGAGTCCAACTTGCCACGCATAGACCGCATTGTTCAGATTCTCAGTCAGGGCTTTTTGGGCATCGATTTCATGGCCCCTTTTACGGTGTCAGTAGAACGGATACTATCTGGACTCAGGCTACTTACTCATCCGTCCCATCTCCAAGATAATCAATACCACTGGAGACAAGAGAATCCGCAATTTCGTTTGCCTTGTCCTGTCTGTCGCCAACCTGGAAGAATTGGGAGCTGCTGATCGCTATATATTTGTAAGCCAGGGCGATAGTTCTGGGAGAACATCTGCGACAAACCCTTATTAAACGCAGGGCCCGCAACCAGGGTCCAGCCAAGTTCAAGGAAGTCGAGAACGAGATCGACCGTTTCGTCATCTGGAGGGAGAGGAGCGAAGGTATCAGCGATTGAAGGTATCTGTCCAAAAGCATCTCCTCTGGCTGTGCCGATTGCCTCATAGAGATTCCAGTAAAACTGCTATTTGTCAGAAGCTCTCGCTCCTTTTCTGGGGCTTCCTGAATCTTACGCTATTAACCTCCAAAAACGAATTAAGAATCAGTTTCCCGGCAGGATTATTGACCTCTTTGCACGAAACCGCGGCATCGGGGCCGCACCCATTTTCGTCGTTCAGGTCCTCGCATTTCATAGTATTGTCAAGGCTCTCGGCTCCGAAGAACTTGGCGACTACCTCTGAGAACTGAGGCCCGGCATTGTTGTGATCATTCCAGTATTTGATGGCGGCACCCCAAGCGCCGACACAGTCCAACGCAGCCCATCGAACTGCTGGGTCTGAATAGATGTCGTCGACAGGATCTGCGCTGCATGTGACGTTCGTCCAGACAACATTCTTGGTACTTCCACCGACAACACCCGAGCAAGCGCCGATAGGACAGTAGCCCCTACTGCAAGCAAAGTTACAAAGTCCGCTGTCCTCGAGACCCATGATAGGAGAACCAGAGGAGCCGATCGTGGGCGGGGGCGCGTTCAAAGCGCCAGTGCCAGTGCAGGTACATGAGTGAATAGGACAGTAGCCGTAGCCGCAAGCATAGCTGCAGAGGCCGGCGAGGTTGCCATCACCAGAGCCGGCGGTACACGCGGGCGGGAGGAAAGGAGAGACTGTCGGCGTGGCGAGGGGAACTTCAACATATCCGCATGCGGTGTCTGGACAATATCCGTAGTTGCAAGCAAAACTACACAGGCCACTGTAGCTTGCGTCCTCGCCGGCAATAGGGTAGCCTTGTTTACCCGTTGGTGTCGGCTTTTGGGCCGCGGGTCCCATGGCAGTGCAGGTGCATGCACCTATTGGGCAGTATCCATATTGGCAGGTAAAGTTGCAGAGTCCTGCAAAGTTGTAAACACCAAATCCTTCAATACAGACCGCATCGTTGTTGGAAAGTTCAGGGGATGTGGTAGGGATGGTGTTGGCGGCTGTTGCGCTCCCAACCCAGGCATTCCAGTTTGTAATTTCCTTGGGGCAACTTGTAGTAATTGCAGGCCCAGAGACTGAGGCGATGGTGCTGCCAGACCGCGAGATCGTGATTACCACCTCACCGGTGTGGCCACCCATTGGGACACTGCCATGGTAGATGCCGATTCCACCGCTAGGGATGTTTTCCCATGTTCCTTTCTGGATAACTCCACCAATGCTCACTGTGACATCTGCAGCTGAAGCTAACAGAGCAGAGTAAAAGATCTTGTCTTGCATGAGGACTGATGGATCATATTCCAATTGTAGCTGGCTTGCAGTGTTGCCTGTTGTGCCACCAGTGTCACATGCCTGTGCAGGACTTAGCCGATACCAGGATACCAGGCCTTCCTGTGTGATAGAGGCTATTCCATTCTTATATGTGTCAATCACATATGGGAGGAATAAACGCCAGCCATCATGAGGCATATTGAGAGCATAGTTGTATGGAGCCTTGCCGATGTTAAAAGCAACATATTCTGAGTCATGCAGAGGACCAATGTAGTGGGACTCGCCATAGTCATTCCAAGAGATAATCTCAACAAATTCAGGAACAACATCATGTGGAACAGAGAGAACCTGTTGCCAACGGTCGAACCACAGGTCATCACCACGCCACAGCCAGTTCTTGTTGTATCCAGGGAGGTTTGTGAAGAACCAGGGCGATACTGGCATCATGTATGGCTTGCCATCAAGGTATTGCAGGTAAGAAGCATCAACATAGGTGTTCATATCTTCAGGGCCAGTTGGCCAAGCAGCCCAACTGAAGAGTCCATCAGCTGTACCTAATTCCATTGCCGCCTTGGCGCCCAGTGATGACCAGTCTGGAATGAAGAAGCAACCAGTCTGGTCTTTGATATCGGCCCAGTCAGCGGCTTGGCCGGGACCTTCAAATGTCGAAACAAAAGGTTGTGAACCACGGTAGTAGTATGCAGAGCTGCCCTTGTACTGGTTAATGAGACTGATCACGTCGTCCTTCGGCCAGGGCCCATTTCCAGCATAGTCGAATGAAAAGAACAGCTTGAAGCCGAGACTTTCAGCTGCGGCGAAGGCATTGACTAGGGAGGGACCATTGGTGTCGTCATCGTAGGCAATGTTGAGAGCGAAGGCGTCAATGTGGGCTGCTTGTGCTGCTTTGATGTCATCTTGCCAGTCACTGATGGAGAAGCTGGCAGTATTTCCCACCTGTCGAGGCTGTTAGTGGCTCCGTAGATCACGCAAGTGGCAGTCTGAGATCATCAAACCATAAAGTGGGCAAACACAGCTCTAGCCTCCGCATAGCAGGGTCCTAGCAAAAGAGAGAGTGTGCTTAGCAGCTTCATCGTTAAGACGCCGCAGGCAAACAGCACGCGAGTGGTTGGCATTAAGGATAGTAAAGAGTGCTCCCTATCCAGATATGCTTCAAGAAAGGTGAACAAGAGAGCATATTTATACTGCAAGACATTCTGTCGGAGTGAGCCGCCCCGGCTGGCTCACCTGGCCTATATAGCCCTCATCTCGTCACCCTACTTCCTCTTTCCCACACATACACACAACATGCCAATGCTATCGCATCCACCATGCTAGAAGTTCTCATCTTGTCGTCTTGGGTTCAGGATTAGCGGTACTTTCCAGCTAACCGCAGATTTCCTACATAGCTTGATAGCATTTTGATCAAGCGGATCTAACTCAGACTGGATATAGACTCCGATACGTAGAACACACAGATCGGTGTACTCCGTACGTACCCTCTTAAATCCCTCTCAGTTCTGGCCGTTTTGTACCGTTTCGTCTGCTAAATGGCAGATATCGAACTGGTGGCCTTGGGGGCCTTAAATCCCCCGGTGAGCGACTGCTTGCTGTGTAGATGCTCTTGACCACATTAGGAACGCAGTTCCTGATTCCAACATCCTTGGCGCGGAGATTGAGGCCAATAATTGGCTGAGGCGTCTTCTTGAGCTACACGTTGCTATGTCATATGAGTGAGTACTGCGCATGTCATTTTTTTAGGCAACCGCAGCATGTTATCCCATTTCACCTGGAGATCGGCATACCGCTAATTCAGCCGTGCGAGAAATTCAAGCCAGGCATGCGTGCTCTTGGAGTCCGGATACCTGCGGAAAACTTGTTATTAGTTTCATGCAAAGTCCTTGTCCGGCTACGGCTCGACAGACTCTAGGATTGGGGAGATGCTGTGTTCAAGAACTTGAACGGACATCTCAGTTGGGTGGGCTGAAAGCTCGGCTCTGAAAGTTTCCTATTTGTATTCCTTTCCGAGATTCAGAGCGTTCCACGCCTCCAGGGCTGCCCCGAACTGCAGACATTATAGAGCTTTTTCCTTGTGAGAAAGTCATTGTGATTGGAGTTTCTCTAGGCCATTATCGAGTTTTTAGATTCGGTTCCCCGGCTTGTGGCTCTCAATCACCTTCCCTTTGTCTATCTCTAGTGTTGTCTGCGTTGTATGACAGTCATCTCACGCTTTTATCCTCTTGCCCGACAATCTCCCGGGGCTGGTGTTGGACAGAGTCGAATGCGGAGACCTAAGAATGTGGGGTCCCCACATGACGGGGAGCGTCGGGGCAGTCACGCTCTTTAACGGCGTAAAATGTACGGAATAGTCCGAAGGTTTCTGTAAATCTCATCCTCTGCTTATCCGAGAACATGCCGAGCAACGAATCCATGAGGCCATCTCAAGACGCAGCATTCGTGACCGAAAGAGTCAATGAGGAGCAGTGATATCATTAAGATTGCAGGAGAGGAGCAAATGGCGAGAACTGGGGCGGATGTCGATTCCGCCACGTGACGCGGCTTGGCGCTGCGGGGGCTTTGGCTTAGTTATCATCGCCTCAGCGTGAACGCGCCTGGTGGTCGACAACCATATTGCTTTCGACTTCGTGCGGGCACACTTGCGCGATCGTCGATATCTGAACGATATCTGAAACTCAAATGACCAATATCTATAACATTCAGTTGTCAATTCAAGCTTTGATAGTACGCCAGAGTTCAATGGTCATCCTCTGCAAGCAGCATCTATGACCGCGATCTTCACAACCACCTTGATATTCCTCTCCAGACTGCAACTGGTCATTTGAATACTGAAACGATTTTCAGAGGACCATTTGATGCTCCAGTACTCGAAACTTCTAGAATCATGATCCTCTTCATCAGCGTCTGGGACCTAAGGGGCCGACATCGCGGACGGAGAAGGCACCCGTCGGAGAAACCGGAGTTTTGGAATTTCAAGAACTATTTCTAATGGAATTTCAAGAACCATTTTTAACTATGACCGTCTGCTCTCTGTGCTAATTATTATCTTCACAAGATAGTGTTGCTAATCACTAAGGCAACTTGCAAAACGATTTCCTGGCACCGTTCAGGTCGTCTTAAATGCTTTACGAGGGGCTCCTCAATACCTCTAGCACTGCTCCATCGATTTAGATACTCGCCTTCCACTAATTGAGGACTAGGCAACAAGAGATCCACCGGATGAATCAAACGATGGGTTGGAATTCCATCAAGCCCTGGAGCTAGTCAGATTGACTTTCGGATACATAGTCCGCGGCGGTCAACTCCGCTGCAGACACAGCCGTAGCATTGTCCAACGGGAGATATCCAGCGACTGATAAGATGACAAACAAACATGTATACAGGACAGTGTAACTGAATTTTTATTTTTACTAGCTGATTTGCCGATGATCACAGTTAACCACCATGTCGGGATCAACAGGATTTAAGGTTTTACAACAAGAAACAAGTCATTGATGGTCGCCGTAACTCCAGCTCACTGTGCACCTTCTCCGTGACAGCACCATGATGCTCTAGTTTCGACAGCCTCAACAAGTCATTCTCCCAACCGGCGATCAGGATTATATCACGACGTCGCATCGTTTTATTGCTCCGTTAAAACCAACAATACGCTTATTCTTAACTCTCACACTCATCCTTCGAGTATTCCCCAGGATCACTCCGAGAGTAGGATATCCCTCGACCTCTGCGCGCGGTTGTGTTAACAAAGTCTTCACCAATTGCAGACATGGCGCAAGTAGAGAGGTCAGTTGAGACGCCTCCATACAGATCATGTCAGGCTAACAATCACAAAGCCCCATTAGCAGCACGGCATATAAGCCGCATCCGACGGAGAAGATGAAGGCGGCGTTGTGGATGGGTACCAGAAACATACAGGTCGGAACAGTCGCCAGGCCCATGATCACCGATCCCGGCGATGCCATCGTACATATCACGCATTGCTCGATCTGCGGCTCCGACCTCCACATATATGAAGGAGAACTGAACGAGTCCATGAAGAAAGGCGACATCATGGGCCACGAAGCCATCGGCATCGTGGAGGAGGTCGGAAACAAGGTCCAAAAGCTGAAGCCGGGAGATCGAGTCATCATCCTCCCGATCATCGCCTGCGGGCAGTGCGAGTACTGCGCACGGCAGCAGTACTCGTACTGCGACCGGACCAATCCAGCGAAGGAAATGGAGAAGACCTACGGTCACCGCATCTCCGGTATCTTCGGCTACACAAGTCTGTTGGGCGGCTATGCCGGAGACCAGGCGGAGTATTGCCGGGTGCCGAATGCTGACCTGACGTGCGTTAAGGCGCCCAAGGATATCGAAGCAAAAAAGCTGCTGGGTCTTGCGGACGTGACAACGACTGCCTGGCATGGATGCGAATTAGCAGAGGTGGGACAAGGGGATGTGGTGGGAGTCTGGGGCTGCGGGCCCGTCGGTCTTTCCATCCAGCAGCTGGCGAAACTGCGCGGAGCCAGCAAGATCTACGCAATAGACAAAGACCCGCAGCGCCTGAAGATCGCGGAGAACTTTGGGATGATACCAATCGACGTGTCGAAGTATAAGGATGTGGCTGACTACATCCTATCGATTCAGCAGCATGGCCTGGACCGCGCCATCGAGGCAAGCGGGTTCCGCAGCACCAACTCGGTGGAGCATGCAACTATGAGGAGTCTCGGGCTGGAGCGAGATAGCGGGGACACGATAGCTGCTATCCTAAAGGCGACGAGGAAGTGCGGGAACGTGGCCTTGATCGGGGATTTCTTCTTCACCACGCACGACTTCCCGGTCGGGATGTTGATGGAGAAGTCGCTCACCCTGCGAGGAGGGCAATTGATGGCGCAGAAGGTAAGAATTACGGAGTGCCGTCCTGTGACTGGTAAGCTGAGCGTGATCTAGTATCACCCCTTCCTGTTGGACTTGGTCATCCAAGGGAAATACGACCCCTCGTGGATGTTTACCTACGAAGGCAAGTGATGTCACTTATAACCTTATAGCAGAATTTGACCTAATTTAATCTGTCCAGACGAATTCGAAAACATCTCCGAAGACTACCGGAGATTCTCGAGGCACGGGATTCCCGGCGGGCTGAAAGTGTGTCTGGTGACAGAGTTTGGACGCAAACTACAGCAGCAGGGCCAGAAGTAGTCTAGTCGTAGAATCAGAATGGTCGCTTAGCACTTAGCAACACCAGCGTCCCTATCCCGTCGAGCCCACGAAGGTCGCATCATGTGTGAGTAAAACAGAAGTCTATTTGCTAGAATATAGACGATGTACAGTAGAAATTGTAAGATCTATCCATTTAGTGATCTGTCCTGTCTGGTATAAGCGGATGCAAGTAGACACTCTATATTATCCACAGTTTCATCAAGTATATTTACACCATAGCTCCTGATTCTAGACAAATGCAGAAGATCTCTTTGACTAAATTATTTTGCAATTGCACGGTGGGGTTCAATCATATGCCTAGAGTAAGATTAAATACGAACATCCATCGCAATCCCAAGTCAACATCGACTACTCTAAAGATACAAGTACCAAGATCCAGCTATGCCGCAGAATCAAACCAGGCTTAAAATCCCTCACCAAGTTCTCCCTCACCCCTCTCACCCATTTCTCATGTCTTGGTTAAGTGTTCAAATTGCCGTCGTGTTGCACGTCTGGTTCGACGTGGAAGCCTGTTGAACCTTCGTTGCTTTTGGCCCGTGGTAACTGAGCTCGACCAATATCAATATCACCCTGCAAGGTATTGTGACCGTCCCCCGTCTTCTCCCCCTCAGATGCAGATGCAGATGTTGTTGGCCGATGATAAGAAGAACTCGGGACTGTGGATCGCTCTTTCGGACGTCTCGCCGTGAGACCTTGTAGGAAGTTTATCACCTCGGGTGTGATTCTTCTGGTGTTGGTAGCAGATGAGTGGTAGCAGTAGCTGTCTGCGTTCACAAATCCTCCATCACTCGCTGTGATTGAATAACCCAGGTAAGGTCCATGAGTCGATCTCTCCGCATACGCAGACTTCTCCCCAGTTCTTGTCCTTGCGGCACGAAGCTTTCTCGTTGCTCTCATCTCAGAAGACTGGTGGTCTCCCTCCTTTGACATTGTTGATGCCGACTGATGGACGTGATTCTGATTGACGGGCGTAAATCCAACGATGTTGGAATGGACGTGTCCCCGCTGATCGTTCATATCTGGCGCCCTGGAAAAATTGTCGTCGAGTCAGCGAGTCCAGAAACCCGAATATTCAAAGGAATATCAGCAACAGAGAAGTGACATGGAATTAAAAAAGGGGGATGTTGTTCTGCAGTGACTAACGGGAGAACCGCATCACACTGACTTCTCTGTCCAGTACTGGTGGAAATTGCCTCCAAAATTCCAAGCGGTATCACAAATGAGAAGTTCTTCAAAGCCCAGTAGTCACCTCGGTTTTATTTCATCGAGCTCCAGAGAGCAGATGTCAAACTACCGATGGATGGATCCTCCCTAGAAGATTCAACCTCTCGGTTCCTGTGGGAAAGCGGTAGCCGTTCTATTTTGTCTTTTTATCAGGAGTTTTATCAGGCAGACCCTTGCCGTAGAGGGTGCATAGAACCGATCAGTGAGGTACTGCAGAGCTGCCCGCTTAGGAAACTGGGAAAAAGCAACAGTTCTTTAGTGCTATGACGAGCTCTGGAGAGCTTTACCAAAGGCACAGAAGGAGCATGAAAAATAATTATAAAAAAGATCAGCAGAGAGATCCTGCAAGTTCGATCTACGGTGCTTTCCTTGTCTCGGAATTCACTAATCTATCCATGGACCTCTTTATCGGATTGTGATAACATTTCTTCGCAACAACCCAACCATTATCTGTGGGCTACATAAATGAGAATAATAGGCTGATCCAAAATGAGCCCATAGAAAAAAGGCTCTTTTCAGTGAATTTCTTTCCTGTCATTGTCGTTCCCAGTTCCATTAACTGGAGATATAGTGTACAATCCGCACACAACATAACTTTCAAAGGAAAAGAAATAATATCTCATGGCAGAATAATAAATCTGATTATGGGAAAAGGTCAAACATGTGGTATATTCATAACAAATACTTCACAGTGATTTTATGTCCTAGTCACTCCTGAAATTCCAGCAACCCTTTTCAGTAAAATAAAATTTGTGTGATGACAATTGAGGTTTCCAGTTGACAAAGCAAAAGACACAAATCAGTCAAACTAAAACTGAAAATACTGCACAGAGTCAAATTCACAACAGCAACAGTTGTTAGGGATTCTCTTGTCAAATCTCTGCAAACACAAAGATGCAGAGGCAGCAAGAAAGAAAGCAAAAAAGGAGCTCCTACAGCAGTTCAGCTCAATATTACTTCATTTTTTTACTAAACCTGTGAGCAGTGCACACCTCATATCGTCTCTAATTATAAATGGGGAAAAAAAGGGAGGAAGAAGGCTGGATAGATATATGTATAAAGGAATTTCAATCTATGACGCGAGTCTCCAAGCCAAGGCATGTTTATTCTTGGAACAGTTCTTGGTACCTTAGCCCAAAGAAACCTGGTAGTTGGTTGGAGAGTACCAACAAATTCATGTAGAAATCCATGGATATCTTTCACGTTATCCGATCTTCCTACTTCTCACTGGGTAGGTAGGTAGGTAATGTCCACAAATTGCTGAATAACCAAAACTCTGAGACTTGCAGAATATGGCATACAAGAAGGTTGACAAATTGACAAGACATCTTTGATTACTTCATCATCTTTATTCTCATATGGGTATTCTCTACAAGCCATTATATACAATATGCTCCAAGGCCCTTTATTGAATAGCGATCAGTAACTTCCCACAAGCCAGGCAGGAAGGCAGTCCACTGTAACTTCAGAATGAGAGCTTCTGTTCGCACCTGTGCGTGTTTGTGAATCTCCATTCACTTCTCTCCGAACAAGGTGGACTTCCCAGTGAATGAGCAGCAGTCACGCACAGCACGCATCAGCAGAAACTCCCCTCTTGACGCGCAACACAGCATGACCCCTATCCGCGTCTCATCTCTCAGCGCACTTCTTCTCACCTCACCTCTCATCGCTGCGGCGACCACGCATCCCAACCTGCCACCACATGCGTGTCTGTCTCGGCGCACTAGCCTGATTTGATTTCAAGATGGATGCCCCTATCCGGAATGTCTATGAGCTCTACCAGATGGTCCTCGATGATCTCGACGGGATTTGGCAGAAAGCAGTTGAGGACGAAGTGACCACATACGACACCTGGGAGCTCAAGAAAAATCAAGTCTTACAAGAGGTCGAGGCCAGAATCATCAACCACACTTTTGCCCACTTGAATACCTCGAGCCAGGCGGCGAAGAATCCTGCAGCCCCTGAATATCAGGCTGAACGTCAGGATGAACGTCAAGCGGGTTCTCAGGCTGAAACTCAGATCGAATCTCAAGCGAAACCGCAGCAAGAGCTTCAAGAACTGCAACAAAAACCGAAAGGACTGCAAACTGAGCCGCAACACGAGCCGCACAGAAGCTAAAATCAAAACGGTCTCGGAGACGCAAACCCAGGAGTGAGCCAACCCCAGGAACGCTCCGATGGGAATCCAGGAAGATCCTAGACAGCCTTGCTGCGAGTGCCAATGCCACGACCGAGATCGGCGAGGTGCGAATGAAGCTGATTGCACAGCATGTCTCTGTTGCGAACCGCGTTTTCGGACAGAACAAGGGGCCCCGATCAAACAACAAGAACGGATCGAAGAGTTCGACGACTCCGTCGGAGCCGTTACGTTTGGAGTTGTCAGGTTCAGAGCCGTCGAGCTCGTTGAACGCGACGGCTGCAACAAACACGACTTTAACGACACCTGCCAACTTAATGGCCCCAAGCAGCATAACGACATCGAGCAGCCTGCGACTCCGATCAATGTCACGAGTAACGTGGCCACACCGAGCGGCCTGGCTATCCCCAGCAGCGTTGTGGCTCCGATCAACATCACGATACAGAGCAGCATCGCAATTCCGAGCAACCTAACGCCCCAAAGCAGCGTAACGAAATCGAGCAGCATGACAGCCCCTAGCAGTCTGATCTCCAGCAGCATCACAGCGACGAGCGGTCTAGCGGCCCAAAGCAGCGTGACAACGTCGAGCAGCCTGACAGTCCCGGGTAGTGGGACATCATTAAGCTTGACGGCGTCAAGCAACCCGACGACTCCTGCCGATTTGATCATTCCAAGTAGCCTAGCTGCTTTCAGCTCTCTGAGTCAGAACCACCTCGTTACCCTCCCTCCCAAACCAGAAATAACGACCGCCCTACCATCTGGCTCCGCACCACGTTGGCAGGGACTTGGGTTTCCAGGATTCGGCGGGTTTGAACTCCCGATGAACCTCCAGATAATCATCTGGTCCCGAGACATCGCACGGGCTTATGCCATCAAATATGGCCACCGATCCCGCCCTGGGCCAGACGCAGAGCGGGGGCAGCAGAGGGTATTTTGGGTGAACGGCTCCAAGAGCGCGAGCAACGCTGGCGCGGGAGTCGTTTATCGCGATGACGAGATGTCGGAGCTGTGGAACGCGCACGCTATCCATCTGCATCAGTGCCAGGCCGAGTCCAGGTGCCAGCCAAGGGTCGGGTCCGGGGACGCTGAGCTGATCGCCATATCAGCAGCGCTGGATCTTGCGATGAAAAAGAGCACATATCAGAAGCAAATTGTGATTTTCACCGACTCGCAAGAGTCCCTCACCACCATCCGCGACTGCAGGCATCGCAGCCTGTATCCCTGGTCGCTGACCCGCTGTCACGAAAATCCTCACGAGAGTCGAAACCCTCGAGCAGCTCGGTGCTCCTGTTTTTCTGCGCTGGGTGCCAGGCCACGACGGTGTTCCGGGCAACGTGATGGCAGACAGGGTTGCGAAATACGCCGCCCAGAACGGCAGCAGAGATATCCCGAGCCCGTGTGGGATGGACCGATTGACATCAGATTTTGTCATCGATGACAGGTGGATAAAATGAGATTCCATGCATGAAGACACTGCATAGATAGGTGTGTCGATCCGGCTGTTGTTGATCAGTGAAGTTGTCTGGTGAAGAGAGGGCGGTCCCCCGCCTCTGGCATGTGACTCTTGCAACCCTAACTCTTCCCTGCTGTTGTTTCTTCAGCGTCTAGTTTTCTTTCGATTCATTCCACTTTATCCTCACATGAGTCTCCCAGTACTCTGTCTTCAAACATTTCTCATCTCTCCATGTTCTGCAAGGATCCACGCGGTCCGGTGTCGGAAGCACCATCTGTCAGCACTACTCACACACCCTGGTCGCTCGTCAGCCCGAGTCCGCGCGTTCTCATGAGTCATGACAGAAGTCTCTTCTCTTATCCCCCTCACTTCCCCATGTGTTACAAACCCCCTTCTCTTGTCTGCACTTGATCTGAATCTGTGAGATCAATCGCTCCTCATAGCGACTTCATCGTCGAGATCACTACCGCTTGTCGAACGCCAGTATGGCCCCCGCATCTGCACGTCCATTCCCGCCCCCTCCTGTGGATACACTCGGTAACGAACCACTTCTCACGGCACTTTTGTCTGCTCAGTTTTGTACATAATAGCAACGAGAGTACTCCATTCCTGCTAACCGAGTATTCTTCATTACCTTAGACTGGAACAATGCTGGGTTCAAAGTTCACGAAGGTAGCTAGCACATCAACACTCGCAAGATAAACCTCTCCACGTTCACACTCCATACTCTCCCAGACCATACTACATGTACTGACAGCCACAGTAAACGGGCACATCGAAGCCCACTTCTCCCCCAGCGCAGGCGGCTGGTCGGAACCCAAATTCGTCGCCTCGCCCTACATCCGCATCCACGGCCTCTCTCCCAGCCTCAACTACGGCCAACAAGCCTTCGAGGGCCTCAAAGCCTTCCGCCACGTCTCCAGCAACAGAATCACCCTCTTCCGCCCAGACCGGCACGCAGCGCGCTTCAAACACTCCGCAGAGACCGTCTCAATCCCACCCGTCCCAGAAGACCTCTTCATCCAATGCGTGAAACTCGCCGTGGCCGTGAACGCAGAATACGCCCCCCCTGCCAACCCATCGACATCTGAAGGAGGAACCTGGGCATTATACATCCGCCCGCTCCTCTTCTCCCCCTCGCCCCATCTCGCCCTGAGCCCTCCCCAAGAATACACATTCGCCGTCTTCGTGACCCCCACATCTGTCTACCACGGCGTAAAGGCCTTAGACGCCTTAATCCTCGAAGACCTGGACCGCGCCGCGCCCCGGGGCACAGGCTCCGCCAAAGTAGGGGGAAACTACGCTCCCGTGATGCGACACAGCGAACGCGCGCGCGCAGCGCAGGAAGGGTTCGGAATCACGCTGCACCTCGACAGCGCGACGCGGAGCGAGGTCGAGGAGTTCTCTACCTCCGCATTTATCGGCGTCCGTAAGAACGCAACCAACCCCGGAGCAGTGACGTTGGTAATACCAGACAGCACCAACGTCCTCGACTCCGTGACCGCCTCATCAGTCTGCACAATCGCAGAGCACATCCTGGGCTACAAAATCGAGAAACGCCGCATCCCCTACTCGGAGATCCGCGACTTCGACGAGGTCCTTGCGGCGGGGACGGCGGCGGCGTTGGTGCCCATCCGGAGCATCACGATGGAATCCAGAAACGACAAATTCAGTTTCACTGTCAGTGAAGACGAGGAAGGGGGTGGACCCGTGTGCGCGCAGCTGCTGCAGCTCCTGCAGGGGATCCAGACGGGGACGGTCGAGGACCGGTTCGGGTGGGTGGTGGATGTGGAGGCGCCGCCGGTGGGGTTTACGGAGGGTGCTTAGGTATTTATTAACCACGTAACTTAAGCTATATATATAGGGGAGGGCAATGCTGTCTTGATACAGATGGATAGATAGTACATGCTCAAGTCTGTACCACGAGATATGATGCCAAATAAATTGACGACGGGACGGAAATAGACCGTGAAAATTGATGGATGATGAATTAGAATTTGCAACAGCAAGTCATGGATTTTTTATTCTCTTCTAAGTGCACCTTTTATCTTTTTTTCATTTTTTTTTCTCTGGGTGCAAAACAATTCTCACTCTTGCTCATTCTACACATCAACACCAAGCTGATTAAATTCAATTTCATTCAAACAGTCGACAGACCACCGCAGTCAAAGCAAGGCGGTGCACAGGACTGTGTACTGTGTACTGTGTACACGAGCAGGTTGCACCAGTAGCATAGCAGACACAGCATGATATAAATGTGAACATGGTCATGGTCATGGTCATGGTCAAATTAAGGTACACGAGTAGATAGATAAACACAAGGGCCGAAGGCCGAAATGGATTCAATGACTCGCTCCCTGACTGACTGACTAGTTCGTCATGCTAACATCCTTCACATTAATTATCCTCGACAGGATCAAGGTCTCTTTCTTCATCTCCTTCATCTCCTTCATCTCAGCAAGCAGGTAGGGTACATACAAGACGACCCGAAGCGAGAGATTTTTTGTTCCCAACAGCAGACAAGAAACGAAGAAGGAAAAGAACAGTACAAGAAGAAAGAAAGGGAGAAGAGAATCAACACAGAGCGCTAGCTATAACATCACAATCACAGCAGGTGCAAAATGTCTGTACCTTGCATGGGTATGCATTGGTTGGGTACAGGTAAGCCCCAACTTCCAAAGAATGAATCAAAAACATAACAGGACAAGAATAACAACAACTTCTGCCGCTCAAGCAAACTTCATCGCATCACATACATCGGCCAGTATTAACCAATCAACCGATCGACCGACCGACCGATCTACCTCCCCACCCGACTCAACACCCTCGGCCGCGGCCTCGAGATCTTCTTCTCCGTCCCAGTCGGCAGAATATCCCCGCGCTCCGCATCACTCGGGCCCGTCTCCCCACTCTCGCTCTCACTCTCGCTGTCGCTGTCCTCGGAGCTACTCTCCGAGTCGCTGCTCGGCGGATCGTAGACCTCCTTGCGCGGGGGCTTGACGGGTTGAGGATTAGCCTTGGCGGCGGCTGCTTTCCGCTGGACGCGCTCGGCCAGCTCCGTGCGCTGCTCCTCGAGCATGCTCTTGAGAGTAGCACGGTCGGCGCGGGATAGCTTGTTGATGCCGCTGATGCCGTTCAGGCCGTTCTGGGAAGAGGACTTGAATCCGGGCTGCGGCTGGAAGGAGGAGAAGGCGAAGGAAGAAGGCTTCGTCAGGCTGTTGCCGGTGATCTGGCTGAGGGGAGTTCCGGTTCTGCTGGCTGGGCCATTGTCTTTCTTCGGCTGAGACGATGCGGGGATGTTGTTCGGTTTCTTTCGGAGCAATTCATCCATTCCGTCGTCAGAGTCGTCCTCGCTTTCAGACTCGGAAGAGGACGACTCGCTATCGGATGCAGGCTTTGCTTCCTGCTTCTGTGGAGAGGGGCGGCCGGGCGAGGATGCAGTGCGGGCCACAGAGGGCGATCTCACGCGTTCGAGCATTTTTGCCTTGGTGATTTCAGGAGCATCCTCCTCAGATGATGATGCCTTGTCGGTGGCGTCCTCGGAGGGCGTGCCCTCGGATGTCTTGTCTTGCGACGCTTGATCGGACTCGGTCATCGGCTCAGTGGACTCCTCGTCTGAAGACTCTTCGATCCGCGTGATGTTCCGCACAGCAGTTGTGGTCTTCCTCTTGGGCTCTGATGATTCCTGGCTCCGTGTGGTCCGCGTAGCGGTGGCAGACTTTGATGATGTGCTGTTTCTCTTAGGTTCCTGATCTGAAGAGTCATCGATCATGATGGTATCCTGTACATCTGTAGCAGCCTGTTTAGGCGATGGACTCTTTCTCCCAGGCTCTGAAGACTTGTCCTCTGTCGTATTTTCTACAGTTGTTGCAGGCTCGTTCGGTGAGTCACTCTTTCTCTTAGTCTCCTCAGACGAACGGACCTTCTCAGTTGAAGGCAAAAGGCCATCATCCGACGCCAGCGACGGCTGCGGGACTCCGTTCACCTCTGGTGAAGCCTGATCCGACTTCGCAGCCTCAGGCGTAGCTGTAGTTTGTTCTGTCTCTGTAGCAGCGCTAGAGGCTTTCTTTGAGTCCTTGCCATTCGACGAAGGAGCCTTTTCAGAGGCCTTCTCCGAAGTCATTTTCTCCGGAGCCTTCTTCTCGGACGCCTTTTTCTCAGAGCCCTGTTGCTCTTCAGGCTTTTTCTGAGCAGACTTCTTAGAAGATTTGTTCTGAGAGGTTTGCTCTTCAACTTCAGCGGCCTTTCTCTCAGCAGCCTCTTCCTGAGGCGCAGAGACAGAGGCAGCCTTAATTTTATCCTCCATCTCTGCAATGAGTTTCCTCTTGCTCGCGAGCTTCGGCCGCAGTCTGTTGGCGCGACGTACGTCGTCCTTCTTGCCGGTCCTCTCCAACTCCATGATCTCCTCCCAGGTGAAATACGCATCGGTAAGGAGACGGAGATATTCAGGATCCGCATTCTCCTTCTTTGCCTTCTCGATCTTCTCATTGAACTCTCGCTTCTCCTCCTCGATCTTCCGCTCCTTTTCCTGCACCTTCTGTGCAGCCTCATTCATGTACTGCTCAAGACGTTCCTTGGGGACATTTGTCGGGAAGACCATAGTGCCCATCGGGCGCGCGGAGTCTGGAGTCGACGCAGGAATGGACGAAGGTGTAGACTTTGAGGCTTTAGAGCCGTTTCTAGGCGTAGACTGGGCAGGCAGTGCCGTCGGCGTAGCGACAGTGGCCTCCTCTGCGAAAGATACGGAGCGGCGTTCCTGATGTCTGTCGAACGGTGAGTCCCTATTCCGGATTGCAGGTGGAAGTCTCTTGAGCTGCTCGAGTCCTTGGGTCTGGGCTGTGGGAGTAGCATCATTTTCATTGCTGGAAGTCTGATCCCGCGCGCTGCTGGGAAAGAGTGGCGTGGTTAAAACAGGATTCTGGTCGTTCTCACTGCGCTTTGCAGAGTGCTGGGGTGAGTCCAGCATGACCGGCTGCTTCCGGGGCGGGCTCTTTGTAATCCCTAGGCCCAGGCCAAGCTTAAGGGCATCTCCGGATTTCTCGCCGAAACTGAGGCGTCTTTGAGGGCCTGAGTACGAGGGTGCTCTCTCACGTCTTCGTAGTGGTGACGGGCTAGCAACCTGGGTCTCAGCAGTAGAAGGCAGCGGCTCCTCAGTAGACGGCAACGGCTCAGCAGTAGATGTCTCGGGCTCAGCAGTAACAGTCTCCGGCTCAGTAGTAGAATCCTTCCGCTCAGCACCCTTCGCCTTGGCCCGGTCTCTACTCTTCGACCTGCCTGCGGAGGGACTGCTGGAAAGCTCCAGACGAGGCTCCTTCTTCGGTGGAAGTTGCTCGCTGCTCTTCTTTCTCTTGCGGGTCGCAGCGGTCAGGAACTGGTCGTGCCAGGAGCGGTCAGCCGCGGTATCGCTGACAACAATGGCAGGAGAGTCGCGTGCAAGGGACGGCTCTTTTTGTGACTGCGGACGTGGGGGTTCAGGCTCGACATCAGTCATCTCGACATCCTGGCCACTCTTGTTCGGTTCTGGTGGAGGTTCCGAAGTAGCAGACGGCTGCTTCTTCCCCTTTGACTGCTTCCCCGCCTTTGAGAGGGAATTGCGCCGCTTCTTCGACTTTGCTACAGACTTGGGCCGCTCCTCCTCTGATGGCGTCTCAAGTTGCTTCTCTTCCTTTGAGGGAAACTTGAGTTGCTTATCTGCGTCCGATGGGGGTTCTGGTCGCTGCCGCTTCGATAGAGTCTCAGGCTCATTCTCCTCCTCTGACCAAGGCACTGCTTGCTTCTCGCCCTTGGGCAAAGATTCGACTGGCCTTCCACCCTCTGAAAGAGATTCAGCTTGCTTCTTTCCATCTGACAGGCGCGTCCGCTGCTCCTCCTCTGGTAGAGCGGTAGACCTCGATCGGGATCGAGATTCCGACACTGACTGAGCCCTGGCGATTCCGGATTCCTTGGACAGCCGTCTAGCCTTCGACGGCGGGGGCGCCGGTGTGGGGGAGCCGCCCAATTCCTGACTCGCCGTTCGTTTCGTCTGCGGCTGCGGTGTCGCGGCGACCTCATTCTCCTGCGAATCGTGAACCACGACGGGAGTAATCTCACGGCCCCAGTTAGGCGGCGCCAGCATGTCCTCGTCTCTCTCAACCGAGCGGACCGGGACATCTCTGTGCGGCGGGGCTCCCTTGAACACGCCAACACCACCTTTCACATCATATGGCTCGTTCGAGAAGGAGAGCCGGGGTTCCTCCTCGATCGTGGGAAACTTGGTGACAGGCGGCTTGGCCCGCTCCTCGGCCTGCTTCCTGCGCTCGTACTCCTGCGCGGCGGCATCCCAGTCCTGGACGACGGAGGAGAAGCGCGCGGGGGCGTAGGGAGCGGGCTTCTGTACGACGCGGACGGTGGCACGCTGGTCGAGGCCGTCGCGGAGGGCCTTGCCATTGTCGACGAAGACATCGGCGACGGTCAGATCGGCGTCAAGGTCGTCGTCGTGCTGGTCGTCCAGGAGCTTCTTGATCTCGAGGGGTCTGCGCCGTTAGTCGACAAAAAACGGCCCCGTTCGAAAACTCCAGGTTGAAGACTTACTCAGCATCCGGCCTCAGTTTCTTCCACTTCTCCTGGATCATGCCCGCCAGCCCACCGAGTGTGACCTCCTCCGGGTTCCGCAGCACGAGAAGGAAGGTGGCCGGCTTCGCCGCCGACGCGTCTGCATCGTCCTTGCGGTCCCCGAGGATGGAGCGGAGAAAGGTCGAGGAGGTGGAGGGGAGCTGTTCCCGGGGGAGGACCTTGACGGTGAGGCGCAGGAACACCATGGTGGGCGATGGATCAATTGAGGAGCAGCTCCGAGTCGGTCAGTGAGGCCTGAAGAGGGGCATCGCCGGTGGGAATGTCACTTTGCGTCGGAGCGGTAGCGCTCGTCGATCGGGTGTGGGATGGAGGAGATGTCAGTACGGAGAGGCGTAGAAGGCCACGATAGGCAAGACGGACGTGTTCGAGGTGAGCCAGCGGGCTCTCTCCGGAGCGTAACACCAGACCGGCCGCGCGCAGAGTGAATGCTGGGGATGGAGGTGAAGACGAGATGAGGCCGCACGAACTCTCCGCCGACGCGCCACGCGCCCGCGCCGCTTCTGATTGGCGCGCGCCAACTCCTCCAGGAGCTGTTCTCCAAAGCATCCAGGACCGACGTCCTCCAACAACAGCTGAGGGGCCGGAAGGATACCAGCTGATGCTCAGCGGCGAAGATGTTTTGGCCATCCGGTTTTGTCTCCAATGATGCAACTTCCCCTTGAAATGTATACGTGTCGAATCCAACCATCTCCACGACCAGTATCAAAAGCCTGCCGCTGGCCGTAGGGGCGAACGAACAGGGCTTCAGGCAAGACTCGGAGTTCTTCTGGACAGGACTTGAGATGAAAGGTTACCGCACGCTGACATGTCACATGATTGATCTGCCTGGGTCCTCAGGGGGATAGAGACAGGTCCTCTGTTGGGAGCACACCTCGCCGTCCCCTCTCATCTTGCATGTCACCATGTCTTGCTGGAAGTCACAGAGAATACCGGGGTGACCTGCTCCGCCCCAGCCCGTCGCAATCATCCCGAACTTTTGCTCGTTCCCAGCGGATATGGCGTTCACTGCCTTCTTCCGCGCGCTCTACGACCCAGTTCCCCAGTCCTGCAGTAACACCCGTACGCTTCTGCATAATACCCCTTCGATTCCCGACTCTTCGAGCATTATTGAAACTGTGGATGATACCACGTTGTTTTTGGAAGGATACTCGCAATGGAAGATTGACTCCCCAGCCAGCTTGACCTCCCATCTACAAAGAGGTCGCGCCCCCAACAAGTCCAGGTCGGAGTAGCCAATCCGGCCTTCGGCCGTGTTTCGAATGAGTTCTTGCCGGACTGGGCCGGCTTCGAAGCCCTGCCAGAGACCAGGCCAGTGGGCAACTATCTCTGCGCATTCATCTTGGGCTGGTCGTACATTCTCTCTGCTCGTCTTCTCGAACTCCGCAGAAAGACAGACAACGACAAGATTCTCTATACCGATCAGCAGGCCACATTGCATGGCTCTGATCAGGCTCTGTCCCACAATCACTTTTAATACCCATCGGCAACGCGGACCCGGCTGAGTGCTGGCTCTCAGACTCTCTCGTTGAACCTCTGTTCCAGTCTAACTGGTGCCTCCTCTAATACAATAGGTAATAAAATTAGCCGTGTTAAATAAATACCACCGAGCTCGTCTCTATGTTGTAAATTTATGCAAAAAAAACTATGCCAGCGGGCACTTACAACAATCGAAACTTAGCGGGTTCGTATGTGTACTTCTTTTGCGCTCGTACGGCGTCCCATTTCTCCTGCGACTCCACCAGCAACGGCTCGTCCAGATAGATCATCTGTGTGACCAGGAGGCAGATCTCGCCCATAGTTTGAAACC
>Ga0207767_1000170_pt1 | contig 57758 bp, 57 predicted proteins | sample HigsolmetaGSP17D_FD_184845 | JGI IMG/M metagenome (GOLD analysis project Ga0207767, IMG submission 184845) | High solid enriched microbial communities from the Joint BioEnergy Institute, USA - SP1-7-D (SPAdes) | ecosystem: Engineered > Bioreactor > SSF (Solid state fermentation) > Aerobic >... | reverse complement strand
GGGCTCGAGAAGGTATTTAGAGCGGGCCCATATACATATATGTACATGCTGAGTATACTTATACCTCCACATACATATGTCTGGATATATATATATCAGGTTGCTGGTTCATAGGGTCGCGTAGCATCATCCCTGTTCTGCATATTGTGTCCCTGTCCACTGTTCCCAGCTTCTGCTTTGGTTATCAGCTGCTTTTAAATCGTTCAAGCAAAGATGCCAGCAAGCAACAGTAACTCCAACGAGATCTCTAACGGTCCCGCTAACGGACATTCCAATAGATCCTCTAACGGCACCTCCAATGGCACCTCCAACGGCTCCCAAGCCATCAAGGACCCCTCCATCGATCTCATTGCCACGTCCCCCTGCTATGGCGAAAGTGTCCCAGGGCTGCTCGCGGAGATTGCTTCGTACGGAGAAGTCTTCTCGCACAATGACCGTCGAGGCCGCTTGCAGTTGTTGAGGGCTGCTCGGTCGCTTGTTCGAGCCCTCGAAACCCCGAGAGAGACCATCATAAGGCTTTGCTGGGCGGAGGTGAGTCCTTGATCATAAGTATAATTGGGAGGAGTACACCTGCTAAAAAGGACGATGCTGGTCAGGGAACACTGTATGCAGCTATCGATACTGCGATAAGGATGGGTCTCTTTTCACTGATGGCCAGCGATGATTGCAGCCCCAAGAAGGTTGATGAACTTGCAAGTAGAACCGGTGCTGAGCCGGCGCTGTTGAGTGAGTTGCCGTCCACTCCAAATCAAAGGCATCTTCAAGTCTCTGGAAGACATTGTTAATGCTCAACCAGGCCGTATTATGAAGCATCTCGCAACCATGGGCATCATCCAGGAAACGGGACCAGACGAATATAGACCAACGAACCTCTCCAGGACGCTGGCTGTCCCCAAGTACGCTGATGGCTTCCCTTGCATGTGCGTATATAGATTGTCCCGTTTCCCGAACCGATATGAAGGAGACAAGTTAACATCCCAACAGTGGCAACTGCGTCACCGCCGCCATCTACAAGCACCCGAATACCTCTCCAAGACCGGATACAAGAATTCCACCAACCCAGTCGACGGCCCCTTCCAGTGCGCGTTCAACAAATCCCAGCACTGGTTCGCCTGGGCCCATGACGATCAGCCCGTGCTCATGCAGTTCAACAACCACATGGGCGCGTACCGCGAGGGCCGGCCCAGCTGGATGGACCCGGACTTCTATCCCGTTCAGGAGTTGTTAGTCAAGGGAGCTCGGACTGACGAGGACGCGGTTCTGCTGGTCGACGTGGGCGGAAGTCTTGGTCATGATATCGAAGAATTCCACCGCAAGCACCCCACTGCGCCGGGACGGTTGGTGTTGCAGGACTTGCCTGCTGTTATCGGACAGATTGAGCGTATCGATCCAGCCATCGAGCCGACAGCGTATGACTTCTTCACTGAGAGCCTATCAAAGGTATGTCGATGTCTTCATCCTGATCATACTGCCCATATCAACCCCCTTTCCACCCGCTGCAGCACCATGTGTAGCAATCACTCGAATCTCATGGCACGTCGCTCAATAAGACTACCTCACAGGTGCCCGTGCCTACTACCTCCACTCCATCCTCCACGACTGGCCGGACGATGTGTGCCTGCAGATCCTGGCGCGTCTCACCGCCGCCATGAAACCGGGCTACAGCAAGCTGCTCGTCAACGAGAACGTGATCCCAGACATTGAGGCTGACTGGCAGCTGACGGCTTTGGACCTCATGATGATGACGATGGTGTCGTCAGGGGAGCGCAAGGAGCAGCAGTGGCGACAGCTGCTCGAGAAGGCGGGGTTGAAGATCCTGAAGATCTGGAGCTATGAGAATGGGGTTGAGAGTTTGATCGAGTGTGAACTGGCGTGAGACGGCGGGAGAGGGTAGAGGAGAAGAGATGGAATTATCACGTGTGTATAGTATATTTGTATGATAGTGTAGGATGTAGGTATCTGGTGCTCCTAGGATCAAGGACACTTGTATGCTTTTCCAAGAGCTTCACAAAGTGGGACATGGAATACAGAAACTGGGCAGTTAGCTTCCTGATACCCCCTCCACTCCCAATACCGGATCCAGTGTTGCGCAACGGCAAAAGCCTAGAAACACAAAGTTTAAATGCAACATAATATATAATACATGGAGTGAATCGCACATAATAATGTACAGTACATTTAGAGTACATTTAGAAAACATAGCAAGGAGTAGACAAATTCCGTCCTGCATAAAAAGTCACCGGCGCCCATCGCCAGTACAAGACTGCCCAAAAGTATATATCCGGCGGATCCGTTGACATTGTTCTCCGATCCACTTCAGCTGCTCCTCACAAAGGCCTAGCTGCGGGCAGCAGATATTATCCAGGTATGGAAGAAGAAACCAGGCTCCCAGGAGGGGGGCCGATCGCCTGTGTGCTTCAGAAATCGGTCGTCCCGCAGCAGAGGGGTATTCGATACCAGTCATGTTGAGATGAGCAGGCTCTTTCTGACTGCCCAGATAAAATGGCACCGTGGCGCAGATATCGTCGACGAGACACTGGATGGTTGTTAGAGCACGTTGCGCGCTATCCGGGGGCGCTTCGTCTGGGAGCATGGATATGCAATCGAGAAGTATGGCCTGCACGACGATCCTGGAATCGCGGTAGTAATTCCACGTTGATGCTACCCACATGTCGAAGTAGCAATCACATCGATCACGGTAGATCCCAGCGTCGCGTACGGATTGTGGGATACTCGACGCTGGGACGGGGATCCAGTGCAGCGGAACAGAGAAAGCCCAGGCTGTTAGCTGATGATCAACATCAATCGCCATCTCCATGATATCCAAGATTCGTTGCTTTTCAAAAGGTAACGAAAGCGCCTCTTCCCATGCAACTCGGAGGTTGACCATTTCAAAGGCAGCCATAGTCAATCGCGCAGCCACTGTCTGAGGAGGCAGATGGGACAGCAGCGGCCATAGCTTCGGCGTTTTGATAATTGGACAAAATAACCCCAAGGAAAACTTGACCTGTCACGCCGTTTCGTCAGTTACCGCTGTCGAGATCAAAGCAGCCACTCGACCTACGATTTGCCACTGGACTGAGGTCGCTAGGCTTTTCGACAAAAAGGACTCGAGCTGTTTGGGGTCTCTGTTGTTAACTAATGCAACAGCCCCACGAAGGTGCGTTTTCTCGGGAGCTTTGAACTCCTTCGCGGCTGTCAACTCCTGTGACGGCGGTCAGCACAACTCCTTCATCAAAAAGAGGATAGTGAGAAGGTAGTATAGAAGGACGCTGATGAAGCATTGCGGATATATGGACGCGGGAACGCGGTTCTCGACTGACCTCATATCTTGAAAGCAGAAGAACAGCCATGAGGGTCTCATCAGAGTTGCATTCGGCACTGTTTCCAATCGCGACTCTGGTACGCGAGATGGCCCTGAAAAAGCACAACTCGGATAAACGGATCAAAGAATGGTCACCCGTCCAAGCAGCCACGGAGAAAAGACTAACAGCTGCTGTAGCAAGATGCAGGTGCGGGCTTGATTTCGCGTTGGAGTACACCAACGGGAGAAGCTCTATAAACCCGTTAAGAGTCTGCGGATCCTTCTGCGCCACAGATATGAGTTGGAAAAAGAACGATATGGCCGTTTCTTCCAACGGCTGATTGAGAGATCGTGGAAATGGACTGGAGACAGGGAAATAGATTTCAGACGTAGAGGGCTGAACTGTTGATCCATTGGTTGAGACTAAGGCCTTGGAACTGCCTGATGATGACGACATTACTTTAGTGCGATTATCAGATTCCTTGGCATCTTGTTTCTTTTGTGAGCGGTGCTTTCTGTGGACTGCAGCTGTCTGGTCCCTCAACATGACATCAAACGGGTCTTTGTAGCCAGGACATGTCCGGCCAGTCCTGACACATGCCTTGCATTCCGGGACGGTCTCATCGCACTTGTTTCAACTGTAAGCAACTAACTAAACAGGATAGAGATAGGAAGCCGATTATCATGGCTAAGTATGCATACCTTGATATGCCTTTTTCGGCAGTTCTGGCATCCAGTGCTCGGTCTCCCGCAGTAGACCATTCTGGCCTCCGCAGGATTCCTGAAAAGGAAATCGGGTGGTAAATTGATTTATGGCGCAGCAGGAGACGCTATTGACCTTCTCCCAGCTCTGTTAGATAGAACAGAAAGCCTTCAATCCTCAACCGATATGATACAGGCCCCGTCAGGCAGCACAATTTGAGCAATACACTCGAAGGCATAGCTGCACGGAGCAGGCATCTGGCGTATGTTTGAATTAAACAGATTAAGGTCGCGCGGCAGCTGAGCTCAGCCTTTCATGCACTATGCTATCGTGCGACAGCCGGAGACCCTGCATCGAACGATCAAGATCTTGTTCTCTGCCGCGTCAAGGCCAAGACCGAATGCTGGCAGTTGTCCCCGGCCGACTCCGGATTCAAAGACAATATCCACGTGTCTGCTGACTAATCACAACTGTTTATCTCGGAGATATAGGTTCCGCCGGGCCGACAGTTCTGGGCTTAGGGCTCAGCCCGTCGCCTTGCCTTCTCTCGACCTCAGGATTAGACATGATCTCCGACAATAACTTATATGTAAAACAAGAATGCTAGGTATCTGAAATCACTACTAGGTTCGTGTACTCTGTGATCTATTTCGTCATGAAGTCCATATTTTAGATATCAATCAAGTCATCATCCCAATCTTCCCAGGAGGAGAACGCTTAGTCTTCTATATATGTGGTCTAAGCCTCACATTCCTCCGTCCCATTATTAGGGCTTTTACTCAACCCCAAACTCTCCCTTTCCCTCCTCTTTCTCCTGATATAATACTGCACATTCTGCACAACCGTCATAAGCCAGCAGAACGCCGCCACCGCCATGATGACCGTCAGACCACGCAGGTAGCGAGGAGCATCGTCCGCCCGGAAGATCTGGGATCCGGGGATTCCGGCGGCATTTGCGGCCATGACTATTATGCTGTGGTGTGTTAGAGTCATTGTAAGTTTTGGTGACAATGGGGATCTGGAAATCTTAGAGAGGAAAGAAAACGAGACACTTACGCCATCGAAACGCTGCGCTCTTGCGGTGTCTTGCAGTAGACGGAGAGCCAGCCGATGTTTAGGATACTGACAAAATGGCACACACACGTCAGTGGTCCTTTTTCTCCCACTTGAATAGGTAGGTACCTAGATAGGTAGGTATGACATAACTTACTGTATAGTTGCAAAAGGGACATTGGCCACGGCGATGACTCCATACTTGTGCCATTTTGATGATCTAGCGGGCACAGTCCTCAGGCATGCGTATGAGATGAGACTCCACGTAGCTGCCAACAGGACGAATGGACCTCGGTGGCCTGTCTTGTCACTGTAAACGGCATGCACGTTAGGGTATTCTGGACTTAAAGTACTGTACATGACATGGATAATGAGCTCACCATAAATACGACAAAACCAACGTAAACACAATCGCACAATACGTCGGCACGGACGCCAGAGCATTCGCCCTGATGGCCCCGAACCCGAAAGACTTGATCATGCTCGGCGTGTACGTCGACAGACCCTGCACGGTGCATATCGACGACAACGTGATGAGCACGTGCAGCCATACCCTCGGCTGCCGCAACGTGTACAGGATGTCGGATCCCGAGATCTTGATGTGTCCCTTGGCCTTGTTCGGGTCATCGAGGAGGACGCGGTTCCGCATGATGTGCGATTCGCGCTCGGTGAAGTAGCTCCAGCGGCCTCCTAGGCTGATGAGGGGCTTGCCGTTGCCGACGGCGGGAGGGAGGAAGAGGACGAAGACGATGCCGGCGAAGATGGTGATGAGGCCTTCGACTGTATGTTCGAATAAGAGAAATAATAAGTCTATGATCAGAGAAGGGACAGGTAAGAAGCACTTCTGATGTATTTACCAAGGAAGATCCACCGCCATCCCGCCAGACCAGCCTTCCCCGTGAGCCTGAGCAGCCCGGCTGAAATGAGGGACGACGTTGCGGCAGCGAACATCTGGCCCAGGAAGAATAAAGTAATTCGCAAGCTCGTTTCATTTTTCTTATACCATGTCGACAGATAGTAGAGACCGCCTGTAGTTAAGGTTACTGCGGTTAGTTCCATATCCTCTTCGATTGGTGTTGATTCAAGAGTAGACTTCCGTACCTGGAATAAAGCCCGCTTCGAGAAGCCCAAGCAGAAGCCTTGTGGCGAGATAGCTGGGATAGTTTGAAATAAAGGCTTGGAATGTGGCTACTAGGCCCCAGGCAATGATCTGTCCGGACAGCCAGATCTGGGGCCCGATCTAATTGTAAGTTGTGTTATTAGCAAAAGTTACAGCTTCACGGCTACAGATCATAAATATAGAGAAAAGAGCATCATCCGGGGATCTTGTTTTGCTACGCTTGTGGCGTGATTCGAGAAAAACATAAGTCGAGTAGTAATTGTACTGTAGAATATGCTCATTTTGCATTTGTCTGGAAGAAACTTACCTTCTGCAGAGCAATATTAGACGGCAACTCGAGCAGAACAATCCCCGCAGACAGCAGCTGGGTTCCGATATTAATCTCATTCGTCGTTATCCCCAGATCTTTCGTGATTGTCGACGTCAGGGCGCTGCTGATGTTTCCCCGGTCCATCTGCAGCGCGAAGAACGCCAGCCCGAGGACGGGGAGAAGAATGAAGTCAATCCTGTCAAGGAAATCATATTAGTTTCGTAATCCCCGAATGGAATGATGTCAATGAATTATGGGAGGTATACAAACTTGGTCTTGGCCCTCCGCTCCTCTGCCTCAGTCCAGTCCTGTACAACGACGCCCAACTCGATCTCACTAACGCCCGACACTACTGCATCGCTCACGTCCTTCTCTGCTGGAGCCGGGGTGTCAAGATCAGACTCGGCAGGACGGCTCATGGTGACAGTTATGGCGTCAAGACCGCCAAGCTGCAAGTCGAATTAACCTGAGATTTTGCAACCAGCAGCACACATGGCTCATTGCCAGATGAATATTTATACTCGGGCCAGGGTGAAGGACTGATTGTGCTACCTTTCAGCTTCCATGTCTCTCTTGAGTCGGGGGAATTCCGTGCGACGCGTACGTAGTACATGTCCTCCAACGTCGAGTCTCGATACGCGAGCGATGGCGCAATTATCGAGGATTTGACGCAACAGAGCGTCCCCACAACGCGGTGTGTATGAATCGTACGATACTGGAAATAATCACCAGGGGTAAGCTCTGTTACTAAGATCATGCATCTTTTATCTTTGGTTCACTTGTCCAATCATGCTGTTGTTTTTATTCCGAGAGCGACACATTGGTGATAATCGTATTCCATGCGCGTCTTCTTATATCCTCCGCCACTACCGCTATTAAAATCCAAAATAATAGATCAATCGCATGAACATAATCCGTCTATCTGGGTAATTACAAGAGGGCCGGTGTTTTTCAGTCCATGTACTCCGCACTCCACCTGCTGGAATCTGGATCACCTGGCACGTGTTGGGGGAGCCACACACGCACCATGGGGTAATCGGCCTGCCAACCATGTTAGGTCGTTTCTTTATCTTTCTCTACTGTGTATTTCATATTTCATGCATGTAGTTTAAATTAGCTTCTTTCTCCGGATGTTTATACCCAATCATGCCAAGGCAGCCCATCTCTGTAGACAAGTGGAGTCAGTGGCCCCTCGGCGTCGAGTATATACCCGGATTCGCAACGGTCGTAAGAAACCTTGGCCTGCTCGTGGTAAAAGGTGTTGTATTTGATGCTTAATGCATCGCGCAGGTTTTGGACATCTCCTGCAGGGTGTAAGACGTTCCATGGCTTGACGCAGGTAATTCCCTTGCAGGACTTCAAGACCAACAAGAGAGCGTCCAACCTGGGAATCACCTGGGACAAGGGGTAGCCAAGGATGCTGATATCGTTGGCATCCTCGACGCGGCCCTTGGGGTATATATTGTTGAGTTCGTAGGGATCGCTCTGCGGTATTACAATTAGGAGAGAGTCAACTCGGATTTTCAGCGTCTGCGTAGCTTACCGTCAAATCGTACAGCTCATGCTCGTTGCTGCACCAGACAGAATAATACAGATTGTAGCCATCTCCGATTATCCTAAGCGCCTTGTACGTATTGTTCGTTATAATGGCTGGATTGTCGGGACCTAAATTCCGTCTCGATTAGCATACCGGACGTCAATTGCTCTACGGGAAAATTTCCATATCACCATCCCATTGGTCTGTAGCCCTTACCTAGAGTATTAAACTCGCCCTCTGGAAGAGCCAACCCCCAATACTCGACATTCACATGTTCGTGGCGTGTGCTGTTAGAGTCCTCCTTCAGAGGAACCGGAGTCCCATCAAAATCGTCTCTCTGTTCAATTCCTGCGATCTCAAATATAGTCGGCACAAGATCGACGTGCGTTGTGACCGCTTCCTCGACGCGATTCGCTAGGACACCGGGCCCGCGGATGAACAGCGGAACGCGTATATCCTCTTCAAACCCGCACTCCTTGCCGGGCTGCAGCCGGTGTTGGCCGATATGGTACCCATTGTCCGAGGTGTAGATGATGTATGTGTTGTCGAGGAGGCCGCTCTTTGCAAGACGAGTGACAACGCCATCAACGAGCTCGTCAACTGTCTGCAGAGCGCGCAGGCGCGAGCGATAAAAGTGATCGTTGTAGTCGACATTGGACTGGTTCTGTTTCGGAAGACGACTGATCCAGTTGACGCCGCTGGGCTTCGTTGAAGTCAGAATTCAACCCTCACCCTATAGAAGCACACCATCACCTACCGTGTCTGGATTGAAATGTGCTGTCCTGGGAACTTTCACATCTTGGAACAGATGCTTATGCCTCTCTGCCGGGATTGGGGCTGTCATCTTAATACTACCATGCCATGACTCATTTGGACTGATGTGCTGGTCCGGTTCAAGGTTCGAATGTGGAGACACGGGTGCAATCCCCAGGAAGAAGGGCCGTTCCCCTGCAATCGCATCCTCCAGGAACCCAAACGCCTTCTCAGCAAGAACGTCCGCCGTATGCCGGCCTTCATAGCTGACAGGGGGATCGTGGTTCCGCTGATAGGTGGCGTTCAGGTACGAGTAGGTATACGGATCGAGGAGGAAATCGGATCCATTGAACCCGGCCACGTGGGGAGAGTTGTAGTTGTCGACAGTGTGCGCATTGAAGAGCTTGCCTGTGTAGTATGTGTCGTACCCGGCCTGTTGCAGCCAGACGGGGAGGAAGTTGGAGTTGAATCCTTGTTGAACGAATTTTGGATAGCCTCCTGTTCCGGGTAAGCATCCTGCTGAAGGAAAAGATCCAGTGAGTCTTCCTAACCGTATGGAGGTTTCACATCCGTCACGTTCGTGTTGTGAGCATACCGTCCGGTCCACAGGCTCACCCGCGACGGACAGCACAGGGCAGTTGACACAAAATGGTTCTTGTAGAACGTGCCCTGTTCCTTCAGATGCTTGAGTGTCAGAGGTGTATACTCAAGAGAGTCCAATTGCAGGTCCTGGTCGTCGGTCAGGATAAAGACGATGTTTGGACGTCCCTTCGAAGCGGAGTGGTCCTCCAAGGGCTGCTGGACTCCATTGCTGGGATATTCCAAGGCCAATGCCTCGTGAATTGCAAGCAGCCCCGAGAAGGCGCCCAGCAGAACCGAGGCGCCCTTCATGATTTCCGTTCAGCGCGCATTGAAGCCTTGGTCGAGCCCGAAGACAGATGGATTGCAGCGGACAAGCTGCCACCGATAAGACATGGCGGTTGGGGACGCACCAGGCTTATCCGAATCCGCTGTGGAGAGCGCCATCCCCCTAGCAGATGATGCCATCTGGGGCGGTGTTTATCTGGCCACTCGAAGCATTGGCGTGGAGGTGGTGGAGCTGCCCCGTGCGTCGAAGCGGTGGAGGAAGATGGGGATCCTGCCATGCACGACAGTGAGCATGCTGACGGTGAGATGTCCGATCAAATGATACACTTGACACTCAACCATGTCCGGTTACACCGCCCTGAAATGACAGTGTCCTTTCCATCCACTGCGTCTGTGACAATGGTGCGCGATGGAGGCTCCCTTTCTTGGATGTCGTCGGATCGAACATGGAGCGTACTGAGGCAACAGAAAGCTTCACCAGCCCACCGTCTGCCATCCACCGAAAAGAGTCCCGAATCCAGACACAGTTCTCCACCGTTCAATACCAATATTGGCCATGGACGTGAGGCTTAATGTTAGCAAAGTACCCCGTACAAGGCCATCATCCAATCTCCGGACCGACAGCCACCGCGCCGTATCGTGCTTCCGAATCTTTAGCGGCTATGACGTGCTCCCGAGTCCTCCACAGAGTCCAACGCCAAGAACCGGGGTATTTTACTTCATAGCTAATCGAATCCAACATTGCATCTCTTTTTGCTCTCCGTCGAAATAATGCATTCCGATAGGGCTCGGAAGACCGGCAGGTGGTGGGGTGCCATACCCTGTACCTGAGTCAGAAGGTGCCTGTCGATGGCCTCGATATCTCCATGATGTTTCTGTCCCTCAAGAAAATTTTATGTCTCGTTTCTTGAGCCTGCAGCTTCAGAGACCCATCACGTTCCATTCCATAGGATGAGATGGGACTGACCAACGAGGTCCAAGCCGGTCCGGAAAACGGCGCCGATGAATCGACTGCGTTGAATATCGCGAGCAATGGAAGTCCAACGGGAAGACACTCTTCGTACGGGACGATCACAAAGGCACAAACACCTGCTCCACCAGACATTACCAAAGATCTAGAAGAAAATGACCCGGAAAGATTACTTCTACCACCTCAACCAGGTGCTAAAGATGGCAGCGTCAAAGGCACAACAAGCATCTGGGGCGTGATCTCCGTTCTATTGCTGGGTATGTGGAATTCGACACATGCAACTACATATTTCTCTCCATATTATTACTATTCTAACACTCCATCAGGTGAATTCATCGCGAACGCAGACACGACTCTCGTCTTCGCCTCGGCCGGAAAGATCTCGTCCGAGTTCGCCAGCTTCCAGGATGCAAACTGGCTGTCAACGGCATACACGCTTGGTGTATGCGTCGCGCAGCCTGTGGTAGGTGTCCACACTCGGACCTTGCATTATTTACATATTGTATAGATCAGAAGGCACTGACTGGACAATCAATGGATGTAGTATGGCAAGCTGAGCGACATATACGGCCGCAAACCGCTTCTCCTGCTGGCATACGCTTTCTTCGCCTTGGGAAGTCTGATATGGTACGCCTCTTGACAGTCATCCATCCTATCTGGACTGTATTAGCAGTTATAACGATACGGGGACCGGGGTTAGCTAACCAGAGACCGATATATAGCGGCCTTGGTCGTGAGATGTGGCAGGTCATTCTGGGCCGAGCGATCAGCGGAATTGGCGGAGCAGGGACAATAACGGTTGCCGCTGTGATTATCGCAGGTACAGTACACTGATTGGACTTGTCATGTTCTGGCTGCCAGGCATTGACTGACTATGCGTTTAATTTCCAGATCTCGTCCCGAAGAGGGAAATCGCCGCATGGCGTGCCTACGTCAACATCTCCATGACTCTGGGCCGCAGCCTCGGAGGACCTACGGGCGGTTGGCTGACAGACACGTTCGGATGGCGATGGTACACTCCATGCTCTATTCGTTCGAATTCAACTCAATCTTAGATCTCAACTAACAGGAAGCAGGGTATTCCTCATCCAGGCCCCTCTATTCTGCATCACCGCCCTCCTCGTCATCCTCAAGCTGCACATAGAACCGCCCCAGCCCCTTAGCCCAATTGACAGCCCAGATCAAACCATCACCAGCAAATCCAAGCTTAAACGAGTCGACTTCCTCGGCATCCTATGTCTCGCAACAGCCATTGTGTCCGCAATCCTCCTCCTCGACCTCGGCGGACAAAAATTCCCCTGGCTCTCGCTGCAAACCCTCTTCCTCTCAACCACCGGAACCATCTCCCTCATCCTCTTCATCCTCGTGGAAGCCTACATCGCCCCAGAACCCATCTTCTCCCTGCGCATCCTCCGCCAACCCAACGTTCCAGCCAGCTACGCCGTCATGTCTCTACAGATCTTCTCCCACGTGAGCATGATGTTCTGCGTCCCGCTCTACTTCCAGGTGACTTCCCGCGCGTCCGCCACCGCCGCAGGTGCGCACCTCGTCCCGGCCGTCGCGGGCAACGCGGCGGGAGGGCTCGTCGCGGGGACGATCATCAGGCGCACCGGCCGGTACAAGCCACTCGCTGTGAGCGCGGGCCTGATCGCCTCCATTACTTACACCCTTCTCTTGTTCCGCTGGAACGGAGACACTAATGTATGGGAATCCCTCTACATCATCCCCGGCGGCTTCGGGACGGGGATCGCGCAGGCCTGCGTCTTCGTCAGCATGACGGCCCTGCTGGAACCCAAGGACATCGCCATGGCGACGGGGGGATTATTCCTCTTCTCGAATTTCGGCATCACGGGCGGTATCACGGCCAGTAGTGCCGCGCTGGAGAGCGAGTTCCGGAGGCAGTTGGAGCGGAGGTTGACGGTGCCCGGGGCGGAGGAGATCATCCGACGGGCGACCTCTGACGCGCATTATATCGCCGGGCTGCGTGGGCGGGTGAGGGAGGTTGTGGTTGCGTGCTATGTTGCGGGGTTGAAGCATACGTATTGTAAGTCCTCATCTATCCACCGCACAAGGCTCTCTGATTCTCTACAAAATGTCCAAAACTAACGGACTCGTTTAAAATGAGCAGCGATCTCCCTCGCCGGCTCGCTCACGGCTTCTCTTATTGCGCTGACGTTACGGAGTCATCAGCTCTGATTGCAATACATGATTACCATGACGGAGTAGCTAGCATTGTTGAGATACTACCTACCAGCGAGATATGATAGGAATGACTTCTCTTTCACATTAGCAATATACCTTCGCAAGGAAGAAAAAATAAATGTTCCTTGATGATAATGATGATGATGGTCAGATTCATCCTCATTTTACTTATCTACTACTACCTGAAGGAAAAAGACACAAGAATGAAGAAAAGAGAGGGGGAAAAAAGCGCCCGAATCATCTATCCATTCAAACTCCAGACTCCACATGACAACAGGACATTATGATTTTCAAGACGTCCTCCCTCTCACCAAGTTGAATGGAATATTAGATATTGACCCGGAAAAGGAGAAACCGAGTAAAGAAAATAGACAAAGAATCATAAACAGGGAAATTGTCGTATGTATATGCATTGTCATCATCATCATCATCATCATCATCATCATTAATACGTCGTAAATTAAGTACTTCTCATACCTCATAAATCGTGTGCCCCGTAACGCCGTTATCGATGCTGAAAATGATGAAGATAAAAATGTCGAAGACCGTGAATCACGGCTCGCCGCTCTCTCACTTCATCCGCGCAGCCGAGATCAGCATCTCCGGCCTCCCGGGCCTCCGCAGCCGGTCGATCCCCAGATGCTCCCTCCCGTCGCGGCCCCTGTAGATCCCGAACCCGTACACGGGCCGCTCCGGCTCCTTCTCCGGCTCCGACTCCGACTCCCGCTCTCCCGACGCCGAAGCCGACGCCGATGGCGAGTGGACGACCAGCCGCGTCGCCAGATCCGCCTTGGACCGTGCATCACGCAGCGCCTTGTCCGAGAGCAGGGGGCTCAGGTACAGGAAGCTGATCACGTCCGCGAGGGTGCGGACGTCGTGCGGCAGGTACCGCTTGCGGCGGGGCCAGATGATCAGAAACGAAAGGGCGTAGAGCCCGCAGAAGGCCATGAGGGTGTAGTATGCGGGGAGGAAGGTCGCCATGCGGACCTGGTTGCGGGAGGGGTAGTACAGGGCCTGGAAGACGCCGCCGGCGAGGACGGGGATGGGCAGGGATGCGACGCCCATGAAGGAGGTCCAGGCGACCTTGTAGTGTCGGGCGGAGAGGGCGCGGAGGGTGGTCTCGAGGGGCAGGCGGGACGGGTAGCACAGGAGCAGGCTGCGCTCGGCGGGGGCGCCGTCCGGGGAGGACAGGTCGGCGAAGGGCTGGACGGCGCGGAAGTAGACGTCGATGGGCTGCCAGGCGAGGAAGAGCACGGTTCCGATCAGCGACGGGACGAAGCTGAAGACGAAGTTGGAGGGCGAGAAGCCGTCAGCCGAGGGGAGCGTGGGGAGACGGGGCAGGAATCCGCGCTCGATCCCCTCGCTCGCGAAGCTGACCACCACGAAAGCGATGAAGAGGACGAAAACGATCACGATCCATGTCGCGACGGAGCTGTCCCGGAGGAACCAGACGGTCCACCGGTATCGGGTGAATGGCGAGTAAAGAGTCCGCTCGAACGGCTCATTTACCAGCGTCCTCTGCTGCTCCAGGTCGAGAGAGTCTGTATTCGAGACGTCGGATTGCTTCTCCTTTGTCACGGGCTGTTGCAAGGATGGATTCCGCATGGGCGCGCGCTCCTCGCCAATCCCGTAGAATATGTCCGGCTGATTCGACATCCGCCAGTAGCCCAGCCGCAGCGTCCTCGGGGGCACGACATCGCGCACGTCAGGCGCCGTCTCCGAGCGCTCAAAGTAGTGCAGGATGTTCGATCTCTGGATCAGCGGGATCAGGTCGGCCAGGGAGACCGGATCCCACATTAGGCCCGTCCAGCTGCGAGTGAAGCGAAGCATCAGGAGAAGCAACGCGATCGTCAGAAGCGCGTAGACTGCCACCAGCGCCCAACCGACAGCTTGCACCGAGGTCCACCGCCATGTGCCCTGTCCGTCAATGATGTAATACTTGGCCTGAAAAAGACAACTCTGCAGGGGTACCGCGATGAAGTTCGCAAGCCATATCAGGAACAGAGAAACTCCGATCAACGCCTCGCCGTGCTGGAAATGCGAAAAGTCAGGAAGCACGAAGTTGCGCGACAAGATGGGCAGGTCGTGGAGAACGCGATCACGTTGACGTCCCAAGGCCATCATGGCGAAAGGTATCGTGCGATAGACGGCAGCCTGAACGACGAACATCCAGATGATGATGAGAATCGCAAGCAGCTGAGGCAGGAACTGGAACACGAAATATCGCGAACCGCCCAGGCCGTCATAATTCCACAGCCCTCGCCGTCTCTTCGACCACACGTTGCAAAAGATAATCCCGGCGATCATCAGAAGACAACATAGCGCGACCAGAGCAAGTGCCCACGGCCGCAGGACAATGGGGACGTAGTCGAGATCCGGGTACTGAGAGCGGTCGTCCGGCTTGTCGACTGCCACAAAGAGGTCCGGGCCCTGGGAATCCTGGCGTTGCAGACTCGGCCTCCGTTCCTGTTGTTCTCGGTCCGGCGGCCTCGCGGCCCCAGCAGAACGGGAGTAGTACCCAAGCCCTTCATCCGGCACGAAGCGTTCAACGGGGTAGTCGTCGCTCGCAACGGAACCGTGTCTGCTCACGCCCGTCACCTCCTCGTCCCGCGTGAGCTGGTCAATCGCGAACCGGATGTACGGCGTGTCGTCGACGCCAGGCGTCGGCGCGGAATCGCTGTCCATCGTGCTTCGTCGGCCCTCTGCCGGCCGTGGGGTGATCGGAGTCGTCTGGTTTTCTCCAAAGCGCACCGTGCTGCCGGTCTCCGGGGGTTCCCTCTCGGTCACCCTTGTCGCCGTGGGCGGTCGCCGTACCGGCGCCCGGGCAGCCTGCTCAGACTCCACGTTCGCCAGAGGATGGCTGGCGGACGACTCTCCGGAGGGCAGGTGGCGGGACTGCGGCGTCGCGTATCTCACGACGGTGACCTTGCTCCCGTTGCTGGTGCTGCGGGTCGAATGCTGGTCCGAGAACGAGTAGAAGTCGTCCGACGCGGAGATGGACTGCCGGGAGTCGATGTGCTGCAGCTGCGGTCTGCTGAAGTTGACAGTCTTCACGCCGGTGACGCCCGGGGTGTTCATGGCTGTCGCGACGAGGAGGACGAGGACGAGGACGAGGACGAGGACAGGAACGTGGACGACAACGACATCAGCACCTCAGCAATGGCATGGTGAACATCCCTCAGCCCGTGGTCCCGACGCAGATATTAACTGCTGGCCGTAAAAAGGCGGAGTCGAGAGTCGATATCGAGGAGGCTGGAAGCGGAGGCTGGCCGCTGCCCAGCCACCGCGACGCGACCGTGGCACATCGCGACTGGTGCATCAAGGGCGACAGACCGCGCGTGCAGCTGCATTGTCGAGCGCTCGACCCTAAACCCAGGTGCTAAGTAGCTCTTAGAGGGACGCGAAGCCGGATAATGATTCGAGTTCTTGCGGGCTTGACGATAGACCATACAAACCACAGACAGAATTAGAAAGCTCGCCGGGTCCACCCGCGGCCCTACCGGCCCTACCCGGCCCCTCCCGCGCCGGGGCCTCCCGGCGGCCCGACGCGACACGCGAGACGAGCCAGCTTACTTACGCCCACCACGTCAAATCTCTGAAACACGCCTCGGTTTCGGCTGTCTCGCTCGCTCTGGCAAGGCCCAGACAGCCCCCCTGCCTTGACGTGGAGTGCTCATGATTCATGAATGTGGTGAATATACCTGCGTGCCTGGAATCGACGTACCGCTTTATTTCTCCGGACAATAATAATAATAATAATAATAATAATAATAATAATAATAATAATAATAATAATAATAATAATAATAATAATAATAATAATAATAATAATAATAATAATAATAATAATAATAATAATATTCTAGTCCTTTCTGTCGGATGGCGCATCTCAACCCCTCTTCCTATATATATATATATATACATACCGAATCCAGAAAGAAAAAAAGATGTTTGACGGAATCCCAACAAGTAACCGTCTTCGGGGGTCCGGATCCGGATCTGCACCTGACCCTTTTTCCTTTCAGGCCCAGAGTTGAGAAGTCTGTGCCGCGCCGTGTTCCATGAAGATTCATTATTGCTACTGCTGGGAATATTCGACATCTTGCGTCGGTTTGCCATGCTCCGTTATTGCTGTTGGATATGCAAGGGACTGGTTGCTCCACGAGCCTGGCTCTCACTGGACTAACCTCAACCTCCATCATGCCGATGTCGCTCGATCTGAATGCCGAGCTTGCCTCCTCTAGCTGGGATGTATCCTTCCGTATGCATTTTGCATGGTGACGGCAAAGGTCCCTTAAGACGCTCACAGACAGCATTCCAGATCAATTTCTGGGCTTTTTAATGTACACTCAGTAATCGGTATATATGACCAATGTCTGCCCGCTTTATATATATATATATACATCGACTTATCGACCGCACACGTACAGTACAACTCCCACGGCTCACCCCTACGAATTATACAGATAAGCCGCAACAACTCCACCCCAACCGCCAGCATTGGCGCTCTCCGTCGCGATCACCGTGTCCGTGCTGATGAACATGTTCGTCACGCTCTTCACGTTGGTGCCGTACAGATAAAGCCCCGAGGACGAGAGGACCCTGATCGCGTTCTCCTGGCAGTCCCCGCTGCAGCCGCCGTAGTTGTTGAAGAACGTCCAGACACACCCGCCGTACAGGAAGAGGTTCGAGGATCCCCGGATGCGCTCGAAGAACGCCATGCGGCACTTGGCATCGCCCGCCGCGCAGTTCGTGAAGTTCGGGTCGCTGTCGATCAGGTTATCCGCCCATGGAACGGGCGCGAGATCGTTGCCCGGGCCCTGCCAGTATGGCGTCTCACTCTGCTGCAGTGCGGTGAACACGTTCGACGCGTACTCGAAGTTGTACTGGTACAGCGTGTGGTGTTCAAAGGCCGTGCCGACCAGCCAGGTGCCCTTGGTCGCTTCGACCAGGATTCCACGTCCCGTCGCGATCGTCTGGGCGTGGCCTCCGTCCAGGTCGTGGTCCGCGGTCCAGCCCCACATGTTTTCGATGTAGGCGGAGGAGGTGCTGGTGAGATGGATCAGGCCCCATGCGGCTTTGCACTCGTCCGGGGTGCCACCGCAGTTTGTCTGGACTTTGCTGCCCGCAGCGCCGCCGATGCGGAAGTGGGAGTTCCAGAAACCGACGTCGCCGGGTGAAGAGCCGGCGATGTTGACTTCGACCTGGGACGTGCGTTAACAGTGGACTCTCTCCTGCCCCAGAGTATTTCTGACGTACCAGTTTACATCCTTGCAAGACATCGGCAACAGTGAACATCATGTCGCTGATCTGAGCGACGCCGACATCGCCCGCGTTGCCGACCTGGACCATGGTCGTGGGGGCGTCGGGATTCCAGAAGTTGCTGCCGACGGCGCTTATGGCGGATGCGTATGCATCACCAAAGATGCGCGAGCCTGCGGGGACGAAAATCGTGTTCGTCACGATATAAGTTCCCGCAGGGAAGTAGATGATCTTGCATCCAGCGTACTGGCTCAGGATAGCATTGATGTTCGCAGTGTCATCCGTCGCACCATCACCGTAGACCGGGTATCCCGGAACGGACTTGATGTTTATGACCTGGTCCACCCCATACTCCTGGTAGGTTGGAGGAGGCATGGTGAAATACTTCCCATCGGAAAGGAGTACCGAAGATCGCGGAGTGGTCACCGTTTGTCCAGAGACATATTGCTTGCTGGGATTCCCGGAAGTGTACTGGATGCATCCGTCAGCCAGAGATCTAGATCCCAACGGACTAAACGACAGGCTGCCACTTACCAGATCCCCATGCACCCAAGTATCCGCCACGTTCCCGCTGAGCACAGTGTTCCCGTTCAGGGTTACCGTGCTCCCGCTGTTCGTCATCTGAATGTTCTCAAGGATGATCGAGTTGCCCGCATTTCCGGAATTGTAGGAGCTGACCAGGGTGCCGATGCTGGTGCCGCTGGAATCGATCACCGTCAATGAACCGGAAGTCCCGCTGGCATCGATACCAGTGCCGGCATTTTCGAAGTGGCAGCCCACGAATACGATATCGGTTCCGCCGGCAACGACACCGGTCGTGGTCCCGATGAAGGTCAGGCCTTTGAAGACCCACTGTTGGCCGCTCAGCCTCATGCCGACGACACCGCCGTAGAAGGTGAGATCGTTCTTTTGCCACAGTTTCAGCATACGGCTCGATGGGGTACACAGATGAAGATATACAACCTACCAGGATAACATTGCTATTGTAATCATACTGTGTGCTCAACCCCGTATGACCCGTCGAGTAATTCGGCATCCTGAACACGACATTCGTGAGCTGTGTCGCCTGGCTGACCGTCCAGTCGAGCAGGGTGATACTGGTCGACGGATCGATAGCCGTGGAATCAATGATGATGTTCTTGAAGGCGATGTAGAAGTTGATCGTTCCGCCATGGTTCGGGTCCTTGCCGTAGACGATATGGTCGTGGGGGAAGTTCGCGCTCGCCTTCAGCACGGGCGGATTGATCGGATCACCAACCACCACGGTCCCGACGTACAGCTGGATGCTGCTTTCCATGAGGTAGGTACCCGCGGGGAGGTACACGACGGCGGGCTGACCGGTCGTGCCCATGGCGTTTTGGCTGCGGTCGGGGCCGTTGGATGCACCGGCTTGAAGACACGTTAGTCAACTGGATGGGAATTGGATATGGTAGAGTGGTATATGTAGTTGCGCAGCAGACCCTATGACTACAATGTACGATGTGCGGACCACATACCGGTAATCGCAGCCTGAATCGCAGCAGACGCATCTGTCGTGCCGGTATTATCCGCGCCGAAATCCGTAACCACGTTCCTGAAGACCTTGTAGTTGTTCTTATACGTCGAATCCATAAACGACGACTGGCCATTGTGCTCGATGGCCTCGTACCAGAACTGGGACGACCCCGGCGTCAGGCCCGAGCAGGCGGCTGCCGTAGAAGCAACATCGTTGTGAAGAGCAACAGATTGAGGCTTATTGAGATGGACCCACGGCTGGGCGGATTCGTTCACGATGGTGTATGGGATTCCGCTGGATGATTCTGCGTCAGATTATCACGAAGTAGGAGAAGTAGCCGGTTTGCAGGGCGAGGGCCAGGGTATCACCGGACAAGGAAGAAGAGAGCGACTCACACTGGATGCGGCACATAATCTAGAGGAGGGTAATATCTGACAGAACCCTGAGTAGATGAGACGTTGGCAGATTTGCCAGGGCTTGGAAGCGCCACTCCAAGCCCGCAGCCGGAGAATAGAATTGCCAAATACGAACACAATGACTGAAGTCTCGCCATGGTCAGTATATAAACAGATAGAGACCGGTTCAGACGAGCACCATGGTGGACGTACAGAGACACCGGGAGGAGAAGGACCATCTAATATATGAAATAAAATGGCCTGCTGCAGAACTCCTGGATCACAACCAGATCCCTCTCTCCCTAGGTGGTCTCCATCGCACTAGCAACATCAGGCTGAGGGCTAATTTTCCATGTCCCATGCAGCGTGCAGGAGAGATCCAGCCCGACCCGCTACCAGGGTGCCTTTCTGCAACGCTGGGGCGTAACCCTGTGATGCCTCGATCAGGCAGGTGGTCCCCCACGTGTCGGGCTTCCCGGGAGGCTGGAAGCACCCTGCGAGAAAGAGCAGAGGGGACACAGGGCCCTGGGTAGCAGGCAGGGTACTGAGCACATTCCGATTATAACATAGTCTGGATTCTTCGTCGGACACACTCCGGACCCGTTGCTCCTGCAGAGATGGACCGGATGGACGAGGGTCACATCTCAGCCGTGCCTGACCGTTGGGCGGGAATCTAGCCGGGCCGATAAGCGGCTGCAGAGACACTGGTGCCCCTCGTGCCTGGCAGCCAGGGGGGCCATCATAACTGCCGACTGCCTGCAAGGAGCGGGGACCGATGGGCCAATGCCGCACGGCATCGCAGCACCGTGCATGCAGCGAGATGATCTGGGGTAACGAGGGGTAGGGCAGCCCAGTCCAGAACCAACCACGACCCACCAAAGGGTCCGGCCTCCGGCTAGTGGGAGACTTCCAACATATGAGACTGAGGATGCATTTTCCATAATGGTATCTAGTAATAGTGCGCGGAGGGAGAGGTCGGCATGTGCAGTCGGGGAGCTGACATTTGCAGCTTTTGGAGGTATTGCACTGAGTGAAGGAGAATAGGAAAGTGGAGTAGGGTCCGACATAGATGTAACGACACGGAAAAAAATTTCCTAGCGCCCGAAACATCGTGCGAACAGGATATGGCGAAGGAGGATGATGTCGCATGTGATGGCCCTATGGGTCAGGAGGGAAAAGAAAAAGAAGAAGGAAAGAAACGTGAGTTGGGGCGCACTGTCATGTGATGATGCTGGGATCTCTCCTGCTGACATCCTGGGCCAGCATCGTCGCTTGCAAACCAGCACTTTGCGCCATTGATAGAGTTTTCTTTCACTGCAATAGGCGTTACATCGCTTAACATGAAGCATCAACGCGTTGACCTTGCTTGCCAAAATGCCGCGTTCTCGAAGCAGAGGTCGTCGGTATTATGTATTGGGTTTCAGGGAGGCAACAGTTGCTCACTTGGGCCATTTTATATTACAGTGTTTCAGGTGCTGGGTCCGGAGGGCTTCCTGTGCAGGGACACATAGATGATAGTCAGCTAGATCAGGTATGAATACTACATTACTAGTAGTACTCAGTGATCTCATAGAAGTCGCATTTTACCAGATGGAGAAGATTAAGTATCAAAGTCCTATACTGAATGGGTCATGGGATTCAGATTCCAAGTAGACGAAAAGTTATATATAAAAATTGACGATGAGAAATGCAACGATCTACATACCATGATATCCATTAGAGTACACCATGCTATATTCATTTCCGCAACTTCAGACGCAGGAAATCGCGTAAGTGTCGACGAAATAATTTCCTTATGATGCGCTTATCGATTCGGGGGTCTTTCTGCTCATGTTGCTCCACTTCGTGCCATTGTTGACTCCAACTATCGCATTCTTGCTCCTTGGCTCCGTGGCTCTTCACCATTGTAACCAACTCGTCGATCTCTTCCTTCTGAAGCTGCTGTATGTCTCTCCAGTCATACAGTTTCTGTATGATGGAGAGCGCAGAGAGCTTTTCTCGGCTATAATCGTCTTCAATAGATATGTTGACGTCCGCACCTTTGGAAACCATTAGCTTGAAGATGGGCAATGCCCTATCAGCGTCAAGGCTCCCGCGATGAAAGGAGTATAGCAACATCTCCCATGAACTCTTTCCATCAAACTTCTCATTAGGATCGGCGCCATGCTCTAGAAGAATCTCGATTATTTCCCGGTTGAAGGACTTAACATTTCCAAGGTCCATTGCAGGTGGATCCGAGCAAGCGCAGAGAAGCAGTGGCCGTCCTCTTCTCCAAATCAAAGTAGATCCATGCTTCCGGAACTGCTTTTTCACGTACAGGGTGAATCCAACATTAACAGCAAATGTTAGAAATGTGTCCCATGGAGCAGGCACCTGTCGGTTCCTGTACCGGGTTCGGGTAGCTTCCTGATATAGGTGGTACCAGTGTGCGCTCTCTATGGGGGTCTCCCCGAAGTGCTTCATATATTTCTGTCTCACCTCATCCGTCAAGTTTTGTTTCACGGCCCAGTCAAGCACCCTGTCTGCTGAATGCAACAACTCTTCCTCTGCCGCGCATCCAGTAAACCGCTCAATTTTCAAAGTTATTTCAACCATCTCTTTGACATAACAAGACACGCGCGCACTTGTTTTCATTCGAAGCACACATGATCGGAGAAGAGCCGAGTAGGCGTCGAAACCAGTGTCCATAGTTTCCTTTTCCATGTCGATCCGTACCTCGGGCTTTTCCAGGAAGTCTGCGACAGTTCGGTGCAGGTATTGAACTTCAGGGTCTTCGGGAACGGTCCATTGTCCACTGCCAATCTGTTCTTCTGGCTGTTCCAAGTAGTCTGCGACACTACCTTCGATGGCTCGTGTCCCGAAGACGACTCGTCTCCTGCGTGATTGTTGTTTTCCTTGATCTAATTCTTCATCACTGTCGTTGCTCCTAGACCCACGCCGTAGCTCAAGCAAGCCTGCGCAGTGGCTCTTTAGACGCGCTTCTATCTCCTGAACTCTAGCCCTCGCTTCGCATTCTGAGATAGGCCTGCGACTGAAATTTACCACAGAGGCCGTATCTTCTTGAGCAAACGAGAGCCCTAAAGCGGTAAGTTTGAGGGGCTTGAAGCTTCCTCTACTCACGTTCACTTCGCTGGCGGCTCGGAATATCTGGAAGATCTGCGAAGACTGGACTTTATAGAATGGCGAAACTTGGCTGAGCATATGCACGAAAAGTTGCTCAAGATCCTGGGGTAACTCTTGGAGTCTGCGCTGCAAATCGCGGATTGTGTCATGGTTCTGGAAGCCTTCGAGAAGAGACCTCACCACAAATCGAACCCAAAGAAAAACACCGGATGCAGCCTCCACAATGTCTGCGACGAATTCCTGGGCAAGGGAAGCCTGTGAAGGTCGTGCCTTTATAAGTTCGGCCAACCGCGGATTCCGCCGAATATGATCGTTTACGTACGTTGTTATGTCGCCCTTCGTAAGATCTTCTAGCCTCAGTTGAGGACAGTCTTCGAAGGCCTTTTCAAGAACTCTCAAGGGCCGGCCTGACATAATGAGCTTGACGTTGGATGACGTGGCGGCTGACTTGAAGAGGTCGGTTAACTCGTCCATCCCAATTTCCGCCTTCTCATATTCATCCAGGCCATCAATAATGAATGCAATTTTGACTGAGACTATCTTCTGGGCAGCGAGAAGGTTGAAAGCCTCTTTCAGCTGACGATATGTCGGAAAGTCACTCCAGTTGGCGGTGGCTCTGTTGAAGAACTGCGGGAACAGTACTTGGTCCAATTCTGGTCTCTGCTCGAGAACTGCATAGAGAAGTGATTGCAACAGTCCTTTTTGCGATCGCTGCATATCAGTGCCGTGTCTCCAGAAGTAGAACGAAGATACAAGAAGTGGAACTCCATTAGCCCAGTGTTCAAGACCCTTCCGAGTGCGAGGATCTCGGACTAGGAATTTCATCAGAGTTGATTTTCCAGACCCAGCCTTTCCACAGATCCAGTATATCCCATTTCCAAATCGAAGCCAGTCTGAAAAAGAGTAGCGGGGGCTATGTGTGTATATCCATTCACAAGTTCTCTGGTGTGCCTGGGCGATATCCTGATAGCGATCGTCAATACGACTAAACCAAAGGCAGTCCTTGATCCTCTTGCGCACTTCTTCGACTGAGGGCTGCTGGATGTGAGCAGTGAGTGGTTGCTTCAGGCGTGATGGTAGCAATTCGACGGCGTTAAGAATCTCTTGATACCTATGTGCTGCCAGAGTATCGCCTTTCAGGATGGCTTGTATTATTTCCCTCGTTGCTCTATCAAAGTCCATCAGACGGGAATTGTTTTGTAGGGCAATAGTGTTCATGTCCGTTTTGATAGACACCACAACTCCGAACTGGAGCTCGTTGCGGACTCTCTCCAGTTCATATATGGTCTCTTCGATTTTCTCCTTGTTCAGCACAGCGTGGAGAGCCTGGCCCCATCTTCCGCTGCCCCCTCGCGACTTGAACCTCAACAATTGGTCTAACAACTCGCTGGCAATTTTCTTGCTTCTATTGGATAGTTCCTCCAAATCCTAGGCATTTTAGCCAGTTAACATCAAATCTCTGTAGGCGAAGAGCTGATAGAAATGAGGCAGCTTCCTACCAATTCATCCTCCGAACGATGCGTGCCGACTGTAAATTTCATCATGGATTCCTCCAGCTTCTTGATGCGTGCCTGGAGGTCCTTCGCCACAATCTCAAGGTCTTCATGGTATTGAACCTTTCCTGCTTTCCGGATTTCATTGGCTTTCGAGAGAAGATTCACCGAAGAGTCGACGACCTGGAATACGTTGGCAGCAATTCCAAGTGCTGCAAGCCCTTCCATGATGGATCTCCACAGTCGGGTTAAACACTCGACAACAAATGAAGGAATTCAAATAAGAGAGAGCATATCAATAGGAGAGTGTGAGAGGAATCTGTGTGGAAGAAGGTCAGGGTTCGCAGCCTCCTCTATTTCTAAGCCACTGACGCTGCATCGTAGGTCTAAGTCAAAAAGCGTAAGAAAATGAGCCCCCTAGTTTCTCTGCCACATCACAGTGCATTCTTCGAGCAAGTCACATCCTTCTTCCTTGAAGGTGATTTCGTTTTGACGTGGCGCCGGCTGACTAGCCGGTCGCTGGACACGATTTGTCTTGCTAGCATCTCCAATCATGCAATACAGTGGCATTCAGAATTGGTCAATCAAATGGGTTGCTCAATAGTCCACTTGTCTAACTCACTATCGAACATGACAATGCAGAGGAAAGGATCATTCTCATCGGGTGTGTAAAGGTTGCAAGGGATCGGGGAAGGGATGAACCATTCCTGCCTCCTATGGAAGGATGGTTTAACCCTACACGTGCTCTACAATCAAAGACAATCATGTCCCTAACAGTACCTTGCTTTCATAATACCCAACGGCCAAATGATGACATAGAAGATAAAACATAGAAGATAACGTTCATTTTTCATGCCCGTTCCTTCGTCCTCATTTTACAGCTTCTCCCGACGGACGATCTCATTAATCATCGAGAAGAGCTCGCAGCCAGACGCTCTACTATCGATACGCACCGTGGGCATCTTCACGGAACTCTACGACATCAAAAAATGAGGACCATTGCTAAAAATTCTCGAAGACGAAAATATGTCTAGAGGAGACTGTTTAAGAAAATAGAGGGGTGCTAAAATTCCAAGGCCTCTAAGGGTACCATTTTCAGCAATGCTAGAAGGAATAGGAAAATAATAGTGTCAGGACATGGAGACTAATTCTCTAGGACTTAGGAAGTGATAGTAAATATCTCGTCTACCTTTAGCTATAGAAGAAACTCCCGGGGCGGCAAGACCATGCTTGAGGTATCCGTAAAAATAATGCTGCACACAATGTCTTACTCCGTAGGAGACCACTTTCACCGTCGAATTCTGGAGTCCCCATATGTTAACAGATGGGAGCAAAAGTGCGCTGGTAAAAGTACATTCTAATGTCTAGTGCAATGAGCACCACCTTCTGACTCGATCTTTCTTTCCATAAAGCCTCATCCTTTAGCGAACATGGATACTATCTTCCCTGTCTGTCTGGCATCTTGAGATGGTACTGTGAAGTGTCGGACGCTCAACTGTACATACACGGTAGTATGCAGAGGACATAGCTCGTGCGATTCCTATTGGCCCTGCTCTTGTTGGAAGCTTACGTAGTAGGTGACAACTGTTAATACAGGGATCTTGCCTGTAGTAGATTAGCCAAGGAAAGCCAAGCATTTTCTGCCTCCCAAGGAGAAGAACAAGAATTTCTATTTTGTGAGCTCGGCAACTGTTCATTATTGTGCCCATGCTTTTGCGTTGTAGTGCCAAGAGCGGCCCAAGAGCGGTCGGCGGTAGCGAGGGCCGTGTTCCGGCGAAAGGCAGAGAGCATCGCATCTGCGCGCAATGAACCAGCTATATATCGAGATCAGAAGATGCATGACAGGTTTAGCTATACTTTCAGCATGGCTGGAAAAGTACTCTGTAGATTTTCGCATGGTGCGGATCGAGAGGTTTTCATAAACCAGTCTTTGCACGTCCCATTACATCTTTTTTTTTTTTGCTGTGAGCGTCTTGGGACCAAGGATGTAAGCGGAACAGATGAAACAGGGAAGGAGACTAGGGATCGCCAGATATCCTGCAGGCGGTGCTGTTGCCGTAAGGTCAATGGGAAATGTTCCGTCAATAGGCACATTGAAGTTCAAACTAGGTGCTGGAACGTCGTGCACGAAAGCCATTCAGCTGGTCCAATTTCAGAAGCCAGCACCTGGGAACGTGATTCGCAAGCAAATAATGACGGCCCTCTCAATAACGATAGGAATCAACAGTATTGCGCGGTTACTGGGCGGATAGCTCCCAGTTTGAGACGAGCAGAGTGTCATGTCCAGGCGATCCTTGGCGGCAGATAAGGTGGAGGCCGGGTGGTCATACAAGATGATCGGCAGGGAGAGAGTGGATCGTCGGAGCCGGTTTCAATAATGAGTAGCTGCTATGGGAGACGAAGAACACTATATGGAGCAGGTAAGCAGAGAAACGATAAACACAGGAGAGAGGATTCACGCAGTCACGAAGTCCACCTAGGATATCTCCCCCATAGAGTGCCGCCTCAAGGCGACCGGTGGATCTCCTTGCAGACTCTTCCACGCGATTGAGGAGCCAGGGCCGGTGGGGTTGATCGGTTGGGGATTTGATTAGGCTGTTCGCATGGAGGGCGGAGCAACTCCGCCACTCTGGAGACTGCAGCTTCTGTCGTGCATGCGCAGGAGGAGAGGACGAAAGAACAAGCACAAAGACCCCTCTGCATCGCCGCAGACGAGCCCAAGATCGAAAAGCGGCGTTTGTCCTCCGAACAAAAGCCCTGTCGGCGCTCTGGAGGGAGCCCGTTCGCGCTGGTCCGTCACGTATAGCCCGTGGGAACTGTGGAGGCTCCGCGAGTCCAGGCTCGTCGTCTCCACCTCGCGCCTCTCCTCGCCGTCGCATCCCCCATTCTCGTCCCAACTCCATCCCTCTCGTGCTGCCTTCTATCCTCTACGTCTCCTTCTCTGCGTCTGCCGTCGAGCCAGAGGGACCCCGCTCACCACCCCTCTCTGCTATCTTTCGTCTTCCCGCGGGTCTGGCTCGTACGCCGCTGACCCGCACCAGAGACGATACCGCGCGGGAGATAACGTCCAATGCTTCTATCCCCATGATCCGCCTGGCTGCGTCTTCCTCGACCGCGCACGTCGCTGTCTGCCCCCAGCTCGTCCAACTGATCTCTTTGTCCTGTCAAGCCCCCCGGGGTCGCTAGGCGCACTCCGACATGGCTATGCTTCTCAAACCCGCAACGCCGCTTACCATCCTCCTCTTCGCGGCCTTCGTTCTCCTGCTCCTCTCGGTGCTGTCTACTCCAATAATCAAGAGCATTCCTCTAGGGACCTTTGAGAATGTCGACCTTGGCGTTTTCGGGTACTGCAAAGGCAGCCAATGCAGTGGAGTTCGTATAGGATACAGCACAGGTTGACATTACCTCCCTCACCTTGTCTCGATAGCCTGACAAATCAACTGATTCCTACGGTCCTTAGATGGTTTATTCAGCAGTAGCGAGAACGATGGAGACTTCAACCTCCCTTCCAGCGCGCGCTCGTCACTCTCGTCGATTCTGATTGTCCATCCTGTTGCAGCATTCCTTACCCTGGTCTGTCTTTGCATGGCCGCCGCGGCCCATTTCCATGCTCCGTCCCATTCGCCGCGCTACCTTCTTGCTCTCTTGATCTTGCTCCTCCCGACGCTCCTCGTCTCGCTCCTTGCCTTCCTTGTCGACATTCTCCTTTTCGTCCCGCACATGCAGTGGGGAGGATGGATCGTGCTGGCCGCCACGATTCTGTTGGTCACCTGCGGCGTGGTTACCTGCGCCATGCGGCGTACCCTAGTGAGTCGCAAGGCCCGGAAGAGACGCATCGCCGAGAATGCAGAGATGAATGGGGAGAATTTCTACAATCGCCAGAACGCTGCAGCGGCTGCCGCTTTCCCCAAGGCGGAATCACCTCCCCCATTAGGCCCAGAGTTTAAGGCGCCCTTCGTCAACCCTGCTCCAACCTCAGAAGCTCCCACGTTTGCAACTTTTGAAACATCTAATAGGGCCACTGACGATGATCGGGTACCTCTGAACTCCGGTCCACATCCTAACGTCATGCCGAACGGCCCTCGAAGGCCGGATGAGCAAATTGATCGATATGGAGCTCCTGGACGTGGAAACGGCCAGCCTTACAACGGACCGCGGGATGAATTTGGCAACCCGCTCCCTCAATTCGGTTCTTACGGACCCGGCCAGGGCATGCGACCTGACCCCTCAGATCCGAGGCTACGGAACGAATATTCTGACGGCGCCATGGGCCCTCGAAGGGCAGGACCACAGGGTTTTGGCCCTCGCGGAAGGGGGGGATATCCCATGAGAGGCGGTTACGGAAGGGGGGGTCCTTATGGCCCCGGTCCGTATGGTCCTCCAAGGGGCCCCCCTCCGAATGGTAGAGGGGGACCAATGGGACCTATGCGTGGCGGCCCTCCTGGGCCTGGAATGATGATGGGAAGAGGCCAACGTGGACCGCCGCCTGGCTACCCTAGAGGGCGAGGCGGCCCTCCTAGGGGTTACGGTCCATACGGGCCTGGACCAGGACCGCACCCGCCGCCAAACGCGCCCGGATATGAACTTGATGACCTCGGCGACTATGGTTATCAGTCTCGTGGTCCGTCACCTGGCGGTCCATTACGGCGTCCGTCGCCTGGCGCGAACGGAATGGACATGCCTCAAAATGACACCGGCCCAATTGGCCACGCTATTCCAATGAATCCTCAATCCAGTAGTCCCAGACCCGACCAAACGGATAACCGTGACAGAGAAGGAGACTCCGACGTTCAGGGAATGACAGGCTCGCAACAACCATCGCATCTCGCCCCACCCAACCAAGATGAGGTTCAGAGTCCGACCAGCGTGTATAGCGACCAAGGGTAAGAATTCCTTGTATCATGCGCTACCTCACTACTAAGCTGCTTTACTAGGTCCCATGTATCACCCCGCGCTGGTTGGACCGGGCCAAGTGCCCACGACCGGACTTCACCTGCTCCCCTCGACGAGCATCCGCCGGCTGGACCAGGTTCCCCAGTCGTCGAGCAACAGAATATGAACAGTCTACCGCAGCATGCCCGCCCCACTTCGAGCGATTACTATGAAGACGTTGACCCGCGGTTTGCGGAGAGCCAGCCGCCTTCTCGAAGTGACATCCGTGTGCCGTCTGCACTCATACCGGGCCCTCGTGGTGAGCTTAAACCAGGTCCTCCTGCCGAGCTTCCCCCGGGCAACTCCTACAATGATGATCAGCCCGAGCGCCCGCACTCACCTGCTGCCAGCGAAACTAGTCACTTCACCTCAATATCGGAGCGCGGGATAAACCCGAGGTGGCGTCCGCCGGTGCCGGCCAGTCGCGTTATACAGCAGCAGAGAAGGGACATGATATTAGAGAACAACCCTGATTTCGATCTCCAAGCTGCCAGGGGACGGGGTGGTGGTATCGAAGGTGGCGGACGAATGCCAACGTTACCCGCTCTTCGAGGTGAAGGAAGATACCCAGTTCCTTGAGCCATTACTTTACCCTTTTCGAGGATTGTATATTAATCACTCTGGCAGTTGTCTCTGATACTAATAAGGTCTGTTGTGACGGGTATTTCTTGTCCGGCTTCTGGTTTCTTCTGTTCTCTTCAGCGACCCAGTCATTTGTCACACAATGACTGATTGTCTTATTGTGGGTTGATCCCATTTGCACATATTGTTTGCGAGCTTGTCTGTCTCCTCTGTCGAGGATTCATCATTTGTACAGTCATTCGTATCGACGGTTCTTCTGTTTGCCACCAGCGGGTCATGGTCATAAATTCTCTACACCAGTGTTTCGATATCCAGGGGATTTTGTCTTGCTATGTCATTTTCTGATTTTGCGTCTTTTCTCCATTGAGTCCTTGCGGTGGACCAGGAACAGTCTGCCCATTCTCATACGAAATTTCTTTTTTCTTCTTCCGGCTAGGGCCCGTGAAACAGGATCGTCATCTAGAATGGGATGTGGCGTCCGATTTTGGCGAGGGAAATGTTCTAGTTTCCAATCAGGGTGCCTTGACTACAAGCGCTTATGTTAGCGTCTGGGTGATTTCCCGCAATTCCATAATAACCCTTAATAGCACTTTACCGGGGACGGCTTTCACACCCATTGTGTTTCAGTATTCAGTTCTTTATCTGGCTTGTCACTGTTCTCTATTTGTCTCATGGCGCCGTGAGTCTTTCCAATCCGGTCACAATGTGGCTGTACTGAGAAGCCTCCGGTCATGGTTGAGGTACAGCACTTGTGTTTACTACATAGCTACATGTCAGCACTCAATGACAAATCACTTTTTGGCCGTGCCACGAGCACAAGTGAATCAACCATTTTGTCAATAGGCCAGTACTACATATAAACCTGCTGTGATGTACAGTGCCTTCCCCTGCTTTTACCTAATAGTTACTATTTAATGAATAGAGAGAAAAGAACGATGCCCCGATTTAGTGCAGTCTGCACTTCCGTATGTGTACCTTCAGGGTACATACAAGGTCCGGTTATGATCTTGTTTGAGCGAAGCAAAAGGTCTTGATTGCACATACTGCAATGGTCACTTATGCTCTTTCTTTCTGCAAGCATTGTTGTATGAGCTGTGTTTGTAATTAACTCAGTCTCTGGATATATAGATTTTGCCTGGATTGCTCGGTCTATCATCTTTTATATATAGCCTGGTGCAGTCATGCTTTTCTCGAAATGTTTAAGACAGAAGCTATGACTGTTTGTCAGACACCAAAGTACCATTTCTCACTGCAATTAGCGGTCGTGGTCTGTTTTTGTAGTCGAGCAGTTTTTAGCTGACTGTTATGAGCCTGGGAGTTACTCATCGGCTGAGTTAGGTATACTCTACCCCCTTCACAAGACCCTTTGAGGACCGAGAATTGAGATTGTCATCCATTCAAATTGTCTCAATACACTGATTCACCAAATTCACTTGGATTATGTGACTGGGCTCGCTAGTTTGAGACTGAGATTTGCTTTATCTTTGCGCTTTATATTCATGCTTCATCTTGACCACATGACTATTTAGAGATACAGGATGGAACCAAGGGCCCCGTAGTGGGGAACGGGGAAGGGGGTATGCCGGATGCTAAATACTAATTCTTGGTGAAATTAGCGGTCATGGCCTCTTTAAGTAGTCAAGCAGTATTTTAGTTGCACGATTTAGGGGCAGGCGTACTCGTAGATCGGCTGTTGATGGGAGCAGAGGGTGTTATACTCGGTAGTAGGTGACAAACATTAAAGGCCTCCGGAAATGTATTTTTTGACCGGTACAGAGTAGGTGTCCACGAGCTGAATCCCCATGAGTTTCCATATTATCTTATCAATTAGAGAGTCCTGATCTGTGTCCTTTGTTGTCCAGCACGTTGTCCACCGGCAGCCGGGAGGCCGCCAGCATGATGTGATTTTTGTTTGTGTTCATGATGTTCCGTGGAGATCACACTGTCTTTCTTTCTTCATTCGTTTCTTTCTGTCTTATCAATCATTTATGCATATTCCCATTCCTTTTCTTCTTCCTTTTTTTCTTTTCTTCTGGCGGTTCTTTCCTGCAATCAGGCTTCCTTTCAACGTTACCATCTCTGTACTCAGACTTCTGAGATGTTGTCTCATTCTTTGCGCCTTAAATTAAGAGTACCTGGAGCGATGGCAGCCTCTAAGCAACGCTGCTTTCCATTTCAGCGCGAATACGGCAGATTGGTTCATCTTCCCAGGTTCACTGGTACGACCGCCGCAAGCTTTTGGAACAGCATCTTCGGCGATAAATCGGAGGAGAGTTTGAGCGTCATGTCCAAGAAGACTACGGCAGACCAAGAGCTGGAAAAGCATCTGGCTCTCATCCCGACAGATGGTCGAAATTTCTCGCAAATTCCTTCCTCTGGAATGAATGATGTTCGTCTTGAGGAGGTCAAAAACGCGCCTTTATTTTCAGCTGCAGTGAAGGAGTTTGTCGAAGAGGCGCTGGTGAACAGCGATAGGGGCCCGATCTACCCGCAGTATGGACTGCTAGGATTGCGCCTTGACACCTGTCATGGAAACGAGCAGACGGGTTCCAGAAAAGAGTCGAGGAAATCTACGGATAATCTCATTTACGCAAACATTACCACCCCATGGTCTACATTCATCTGCGGCAGTCAGGGCAGTGGAAAGAGCCATACTCTTGCTTGTCTCCTGGAGAATGCGCTTCTTTCGCCGTCAAGTGTTGGGATCCTAGCCCGTCCATTGGCAGGAATAGTATTCCACTATGACAAATTTACTGCCTTCTCCAGTACCCAGCTCTGCGAGGCTGCGTATCTCTGTTCTGCAGGGATTCCAGTGCGAGTGCTGGTGTCTCCAAGCAATTACGCCGCGATGAAGAAGTTGTATCGCCATATGCCCGGGATGGCATCCGACAGTCCGAAGCCGGAGGTCGTGCCCTTGTATTTCCGTGAAGAGGACCTAGACATTTCGATGATGAAAACGCTCATGGCAGTGGGTACAGACGCTCCACTGTACATGGAGGTGAGTGATTTTCGATGATAGTCGCAATATATGTACCTAATTCGTGGCTGAAGAAGTTGTTCAGATAGTAGTAAAACTCCTACGTGACCTGGCCCAAGAAACCCAGGATTCTCCTGGCATAAACTACAGCGAATTTAAGCGACGTCTCAAGAATGAGCCCTTCATAAAGGGCCAGCTCGGTCCTCTGAAAATGCGCATGCAACTGCTCGAGTCTTTCCTCTACAATGATTACACCTCTGCTGCGAATCTGGGGAAGCGCAAGCAAAGCACGGAACCGGGGGACCTGTGGGCCTTCAAGAAGGGAACGTTGACGATTGTGGATCTCAGCTGTCCGTTCGTCGAGGAGGATGACGCTTGTGCCCTGTTTAATATCTGCCTCTCGCTGTTTCTGGAGCGGCGCAGTGAAGGGGGTCGGCTGGTTGCTCTTGATGAGGCGCATAAGGTGAGCACTAATACTCATTACGTTTCGTCTCCGGCGAAAGACAAAATTAGTCTTTCTTTGGCACTAATATTCGGGCATCAGTTTCTAAGCACCGACTCCCGCGAAGCCATAGGCTTCACCAACACTTTGTTCCGGCAGCAACGGCACCTTGCCACACGTGTCATCATCGCGACGCAGGAACCGACGTTATCCCCAAGCCTGCTCGATCTATGCAACGTGACTATTGTGCACCGCTTTTCATCGCCCGCATGGTACAGCATTCTGGAGCGCCACCTGGCAGGAGCACTGCTCGGGAAAATCCGGAAAGCCAAGTCGGAGGACAAAGCAAAGTCGAAGCATCTGTTCGATCAAATCGTGAGACTAGGGACCGGAGAGGCGTTGGTGTTCTGTCCAACTGCGATGCTGGATGTTGTATCTCTGCCTGTGGACGATGATACTAGCTCTCAGAACAATGGCAGCGATGGAGAAGACGAGGCGAGTGAGACAGATAATTCCAGCGACGCAGGAGACGAAGGGGACGATGATAATGATAATAAGTCCTCATCCACAACCTCAACACCTTCCAAATCTTTTCAGGAACTAGAAACGCGAGATACGCTGATAAAACAGGATACTGAGTCTGTGTCAACAACATCGACAGCATCAACACCCACCAAGGTTGTTCAGGAACTGGGGACGAGGTATGTTCCGATCAAAGTGCGACAGAGGCTCACCACGGATGGAGGACGGAGTATCCTTGCAGAGTGACAGTTCCTTGTTTTTCTATATCTTACGCTGATGAAACCTCCGTCGCTTAGGTACTAAGCGATAAGTCAACACTTCTTTCATGGCAGGTCATTGCGTATTTGAAAATGAAGTTCGTGTTGGGGATCCCATGGGCTTCATCGATTTACCGCACTTCATTTCTGTCTGCGGTACTCATGTGTACTCTTGAGAGCCTGTTCGAACTTGTAATGTTTCTAATGATCACTGATATCATAGCATAGCTCAGGACGGAATACGACTCAAAAATCCAACTTGATCTATCAACAATCAATGAATCTCATAGAAATGGGATTGAATGTATTATTTTATTGGACATTATCATGCAAAGTTTCAGTAACTATTCTTGTTGTTGTCGTGGTGTTGAGAAGAGCCGCCACATGATGCTTTATGCTATGACGTAGGTAGTCGGGATGCTGCCGGTCAGGCCAGGTTGGGATCAACAACAGTTTGACGACAAGCAATTAGCTTCAGCATTCCCTTATTACTCCTGGATTTTGAAAAAAAAAGATGGCCTTTGGACTTGCTTTATATCATAGTCAAGTGGGATGTTCTTAGCGCGCATGCCTTTGTCGTTCTCGTCTCTAGAGTTCAGAATTTCCAACACAAATTGCCTCTTTAGGGGCCGGTTATTTGAGACTCTCTTCATAAATCCCTACTGCGAAAAAGTGATTGAAAGGATATGAAGGCATTCAAACAGTCTTTCTCAGCCCCACACACCGTCATTTTGTCCGCATACACCTGTGTCCATCACCACACCTCAACATGAACTACCCAGATCTCGATCAACCCATTGCTGAACAAGCGAGTATTCTCGATCAGCCGACGGATGAATCCGCGGTACGAGAACACATTGCTGACGAGGAACGCGCGCAAAGGGGGGAGATGGTGCACTTTCTGCAGCCGGCGAGATGGTGGCTTGCAAGTTCTGCGTTTCCTTTGCTCGCTGTACGTTGCATAGGACCATCCATCATTAGCGACTGGATGTGACGTTTCAATATCTGAGAGACATACTAATACATACGCACCAGGGATCTTTCGGACCGATGGCCAACGCTTTTAGTATATGTTCTCTCAGCCAGCACTGGAGGTTTGAGATTCCCCCAGGTAAAACCCAGAGGATAGATATAGTGGACCCAGATTGGTTGGTATTTATTTATGCAGACAATCCTGGGATGTAGATAAATTGTAAATAGAAATGCTTACGCAATCTGACAGGGTCATCGTTATTAACGCCGTCTCTCTAGCCGCTGCGATAATATCGAACCTTTCGCTTCTTATGAACATGGCGCGGCGGCTTTCATTTGCCGTGGCACAGCCGATCACTATTATCGGATGGTACATATCCTCGATATTATTGATCTGTATTCTGGCTGTGATGACATCCCACATGAAGTTGCCCGTAAATGCGAATCGCACGCTCACACAAGCATACTATTACGGTGCAATAGCGGCTGCTCTCTACTTCTTCATAGCCTCATTGCTGATTGTCACCGTGTACGGCGCATACAAGGGCCATTACAGCAAGGAGTTTAAACTCACCATGAGCCAGAGGACCCTCATGCTGCAGACTATCAGCTTCATGGTCTACCTGCTGGGTGGTGCAGCAGTCTATGCGCGTATTGAGAAGTGGAGATTCCTGGATGCGGTATACTGGGCGGACATTACTCTGCTTACGATTGGAATTGGTGACTTTACTCCAAAGACTCACTTGGGCCGGGGCCTCTTGTTCCCGTATGCAGTGGGAGGTATCATCAACATTGGTCTGGTCATCGGGTCGATCAGAGCACTTATGCTCCAGAAGGGGAAGAAGAAGTTGACGGACCGCATAACCGAGAAGACTCGCAGGGCTTTGGTCAGTAGAATCTTCACCCGCAATAAATGCTCGTTACATTTGATCGGGAGAAACGATTACTGCCACGAAATGAGCGAAAGCGACAGGCGGAAGCAGGAGTTCCTCGCGATGCGCAAAGTGCGTAAGATCGCCGCCGCGGAGCACAAGTGGCTGTTGCTGTTCATCTCCCTGGGCGCATGGTCTATGCTGTGGCTCCTTGGTGCCGTGGCGTTTTGGCAGTCGGAGAGGTATCGGGGTTGGACGTACTTCCAGGCCTTGTATTTCTCCTACACGTCTCTTTTCACCATCGGGTACGGTGATTTACGCCCCGTAGGCACCTGGGCCAAGCCGTTTTTTGTCTTCTGGTCCCTCCTGGCCATCCCGACTGTGACTATTGTCATCTCCAACGTGGGCGATACCATTGTCAGGGCCATCCGTGACCTCACAATCTATCTTGGAGAGTTGACGATTCTGCCTGGCGAGAAAAGCTTTAGGGACAGGCTAAAGGAATTCTTTCGCAAGACAGAAGAAGAAGTGGCCCTTGAGGATGAGAAAGAGAAAGACAGGTCTGAAGACAATAATCAAGAAGAGGATCGAGATGAGAGCCAAGCCGTGGAACGCGTGGGGGGAGTGATGGAAGCCGAAGAGCTCAGGGAGGAGGAAATCGCACGAAAACGAGGCGACATTGCTGCCGAGAACATCCACCACTATCAGTACCTTCTCGTACACGAGCTGCGAAAGATGTTCAGGTATGTAAAAAGCGGTACGACGAAGGAGTTCGAGTATGATGAGTGGGAATACTACCTCCGACTGATTGGGGAAGACGAGTCCGTCATGACTTACCATGGAAATCCACCCGAAGAGGCTGAAGGCATGTCAGAGGAAGAGAGAACCGCACGGAGTGTCCAGGAAAGCGATGTACGCGAAAAGCGGGCCAGGTGGAGTTGGATAGATCACACGAGCCCGCTGATGGCGGACAAAGAGGAAGCGGAATGGCTTCTGGAGGCCCTGGCTGAGACCTTGGAGAAGGAATTGAAGAGGCAGAGCGAGGAATATCGGGCGCGACAGAAGGAGTCTCGTGATTCTGAGGGTGGTGATTCCGAGAAACCTCGAAACCAGGAATAACCTAGCCTTCTCTGCCAGAATGGAATATTCAGTATTATAAATGTTGTTGGGAGGTACCAACTATCATTGGTCCGTGTTCGTGGGTCACATCTGTCGAATATATATCCAAAAAAAAAGTGCGATGACGATTATTTCTTTCTTGGCGAGATTTTCCCTGATGTTAATGATATAAATGGGATACAGTGGTCTGGAATTAACCACGTCACGTATGTTCTAAGTACTTGAGATTCAAAGAGTATCTTAATTATTCGAACAGGAACATTCGGTGATAAATTTGATGAGCCCAGATAGGATGTTCCATATAGACAGCAGGAGATGTATTGGTCCTTTTGATCCGCCAGATACGCCATCTACGGCATTGCTTCACTCAGATGATACCACGGACATTTGGGTCGAGCTCCAAGGTCACAGATACAACCTATCTTGTAAAGTTGTATTCACAATGTACCTTCCCCTCACCATATGACATACCATCCGCAATTTAGTGTCTAGATTATTATTTGAGTGACAGTTTCTCCGGAGTATTGGTACATTTCACCATTTCGGGATCATCTATTTTTTCTTATTTATCATCTAAATATTTCTTATAAGTTATCAAATATAGATAAGCAGATTTCGCAGACTTGGTGAGTCGATAAGAAAGAGTTTGGCATAGACACATAGAGGATCTCGGGGATTAGAAGCTAGAGTGGAACGATGTGGAGTTGTTACAATGTGAATTTGTGAAGTAACGAGTGCATGTACATACATACATACTTTTGGGTACTCTTCATCTTAAGGCGAATAAAAAATATTTATTATAATCGATAATTTATTACAATTCCCCATGCCATAAATAGGGTGAAGTAGTCTCTCAAATCCTAAGCTCCTATGCATCGAGAGAGCTATATTGATGTTCATTTCCACATTCTGTGACCCATATCCTAAAACTACCTCTTACTATTGCAGAGAAGCATTTTGCTGTCCTTGTTTGAGACGAACCTGTCGGATCCTAGTAACTATCTTAGGGCGCTATAGATATCTATATAGTGATTCGTATTCATTCATTTCCCGGATAGTCGTGACAAACCTCTCTATCACGGCAAGAGTCGGCACACCACAGCCTCAGCCGATGGGTATTACACACTAAGATAAGGGCTCTCAGGTACTTCCTATCGGGTATAACTACGATCTCCTAACCCGCCTTAATCACGGCGGTTGGCTTAGAACGTCGCTGCGTCGCTCCCCGCAGGGCGGTGCACTGACATCGACCCCACAGCCCCAGGCCCACCGTAAGTTCCTGCACTAACGCACGTCGGCGACGATCAGATCCACTACTCCAGGTGAGGCGATCGCCATGTATACGCGGGACATCATGACAGGTGCCTTTGGGTATCAATACGAGTGAGGCGAGAAGGATACATACATGCAATGTACTGTACTATACCTATAAGCTTTGCCGCGCCTCTCTCGCCCTGGAAATCCTTCTCCAATGATTTCTTTCGCCTATAGATCTGATAGGCGCGTCGTCAAAACTAGCGGGGCGCTATTACAACGCATTCCATGAACCATGGCGGAATGAGAACAGCTAATTGGACAATGGGGAGTGGAATTTACAGCCTTGATAGGGCTGATTAGTTTCTACAGCGCCTAATGAATGTACTGCCAAGTACAGGATGTTGTGGTGCTGCAAGGAACGACTCGTCTCAGTGATTGCCAAAGCGGTAGCGACAGCGGGCCAGCACTCCCTCACACGCCTCAAACTGCAATGCGATGGGACAACAGTAGTGACAGCTCGGCTACCTAAGTACAGCATTAGGTACCTAATGATGTACATGGGTGCGTTGGGATAGCTTGAGATCATCCATGGATAGAATAGGAAGTCCCTACACAACAACCACGCCTCATTCTTCAGCTCAAAGGATATAACTGAGACAACCATCTCTCTCCGGAGTGACAAAAACAAGCTGAAGAGAAAAGAAGGTCGCGAAGTAAGGGACCTTGATAACGAAGGGACACGCGCCGGTTTCGCGTCTTTCTTCTGTCGAGTGCTCCGTCAAGCGTTGTCTTTCTTGCGCGCGGGAATGTCGACACCGCTATCCTCAGAGGAGTCGATGGCTGGAGAGCGCGAGAACAATGCAGTGGTCTGCTTCTGATTCACGGGAAGGACGAAGTTTCCTGGGAACCCAGTCAAGAAGAAGGTTCGTAGGTACATCACGATCACAGGTAGAGTCCATGAAAGCTTTGCAGACAGCGATTTCCCCGATCTTCGCAACACCTAAATAATAAAAGACAATTCAACAGATTTCATGGGAAAAAAAGACAGCTCACCATTCTCCACGAGGAGTTTGAGATAGGAAAAAAACTCGCTCCTCACTGCTGCTCTGAGGGTAACCACGGGAGAGTAGACCAAGTAGATCTTGAGGAAGAGTCTCAGGGATACCATCTCGCAGGAGTTCTTCCAGCTGAGGAAGCAAATGGGCGCCAATGGACTGTAGATCGGCCATTGTTGTTCGACAAGACTAGATATTCCGCCGTGTATATCGCGATATCGTGATCTCAGCGGTGAGAGAGGTATTGGGAGCAAGCGCAACAAGTACATTTCAGAGGTTGGATGAACAGGCCGGGCGTTCGTCTGGCGGGACGAATCGAGCTGTATTGGTCGGGATACGTGTATGTACCTGGTGATCCTTGTATGATTTGGATGTGAATGGTTGATTGAGACCTATGTGCTTCAGCGAACGGGTAGCGAACGCTTTATAGCTCCGTACAGCCCCAGTATGCAGTACGCAGTTCCTTGGTAGTCCTACGCCCTGTGGAATTATCCCCGAAGCTTATCATGTCAATACTGATCTTCAAAGTCGATACCTTTGCCCCTGCCCTTCGGGTTTTGAATATGATAGGTCATTTTGGAGATGTCAGGGCAAAAATACACGAGCTGGCCAGTAGGATTACGCTCGTTCCTTCTAGATTCCTATATTTTCCGCGTAGTATCTTCTACCCTCGAGGCATTCTTGAAATACGCCTTGTATGTGTCCATCTAATATCCCTCAGTAGGAAAGCAGCAAGGCAGCAGCTCGCGTGTGACGGGAAGACCCGGTTTAAGGTACCAAGATCCCGCGGCTTTGAGGGCTGCTTTCCCGGTAACTTCATAGAAGTGATGCTACCAATGAGAGATTAGAATCTTTATTTACACGAAAACTCTGGACGATGTCACCGTTACAGCTACTGTCGCTGCTGGGCTATACGAACTTCGATGTCTCGGAGTGGATGGTCTTTTCACCCAGTTTAGTTTACCGCCTCGCGAAGTTGTCTGTGATGTCAAAGACAGTATCTGATACTGACTGGAAAGATTCCGAAGAGCCTCGAAGATCGATGTCATTGGACGCTATTGAATATTCATCCTCACCGGTTGGGTAAGGTGGAAGCGAACCAGCTAGCTGTCAAAGGGGGTCGTATATATGCCTAGTGTGTTCCTAGGTAGTCTCAGCGGAAGATTTCCTGGTTGGCGCTCACTTAGCTTCTAAGATGACACTTGCTAGTCCCTGATCGGGAAGCTTATTTTCACTTCAACTAAAGAAACTCTGCTCGTGAGTCATCGAGATTATCCGCCAGGTGACAGTTAAGGAATCTATGTTAATCACTGTTTTGTTATGAAATGTCTGAAGCTTCAGATGACAGAATTCTCAATATCAGTAGTGAACCGATCTTAACAAGTTTTCTTCCTTTGACAGGGTTAATAGTGTGACAACGCTTTCGATACTTGCTGTGCCTCTCATCCTCTTTTCTTATATTTTTTATTTTTTCCTTCCTTTTTGTTTTTTGTAAGCCAGGGTGTCTATCAGAGGATGCTACGGGGGAGTTTACACAGGGGCGATGAGAAAAATTTGGGGCATATAACAGAGAACGAAGAGAACTTTGAACTGACACAGTGGCTGCTATGTTATCTTTCTCTACTGAAAAAGAATAATACTGCCTCTCACCGCAATATTTTCCTCAGTACGAATAAACCTCGCTGTTGTCGAGGATGTAAGGAGGGAGAATCTAACACAGCACCACGGACATAGATCACTTCGCGAAAACATAGAGTGGCAAACGTTCTCTAATTTCTGTACTATCAGGAGGGCTGCATCTACTGGATTGTGGATGATTGATCTAAGAGAATAGTCTACAAATTTAAGGGAGACGAAAATGGGCGTTCAAAATCGCTGTATTGCATCAATCAGCCCCGCAAGGGGCTCGCAGTAACTGCTCGCAGAAGAGTACAAAAGAAAGAAAAATAAAAACAACAGAAGAAAAGAAATTACAGAGAGATATTAAAACAGAAGAAGAATTAAAAAGAAAGAAGATAAAAGAGAGAAGAGGATTACAAGAGCAGACCAGTAATACAGAAGGAGAAGTAAAAAAAGATTACAAAGATAGGACCAAAAAATGAAGAGGTATAACAACTCAGAACAGAAAAAAAAAGGGAGAAGTACAAAAAAGAGAAGAAAAAACGGGACAGTACAAGGAGAGGGGAAAAAAGAGTAGAAACAAAGCAAGAAGAACAACAGGGACCACCGAAAACACCTCCTCTTATCCAGCCATGGCTGGATTCAAAAAGAAAAGAAGAAAGCCACCGCTCCACCCTTCATCCGGTCAAGATCGGAATCGGCTCAGCAGGGCTTGCCCGATCTCCGGGCATAGGAAAAGCCCCGGGGGGCAGCGGGCGACGAGGGCGCACAGAGGTTACGGAGCTTGTGCTCCCAAAGAGGCTGACGTTGTCATCGTCGCCGTCCCTCTGGCTCCGTCTCCGGAGCTTGTTGACGATGCCCGCGACGAAACGCCTCACGCGGGCCTAAGAAGATTCGAAACGGAAGGCAATGTTAGCCGGTTGACCTTCCAATACGTGTGGAGGAAAGAAGAGATGAGTGAAGGAGGGGAAGGGCACTTACCAATGACTTGAGGGAGGGCATCCTGGCGGTGCCCTTGCGGGACTCTAACGGAGGTCCCGAACTATCTTTGCTGGTCAGTTGTGTTTCACACAGAGACGCGTCCATAAAACAAAAGAGACTCGTGAACTGAGGATTTTCGAGGCCTTTCTCGACTTCAGGAGGCCCCATAAGCTCTAGGGCGGTGGAGCAACCTACACAAACGTCGACCTCGCAGGGAGGTCTGAAGAAGAAGGTAGAGATCAGACGGAAGCAGACGTGGCAGAGCTAACGCAGCGTGAGTATCATCCGATGAAAGCACATGAGAATATGGGGTACCCCGGTCGCACAGCACAGTCCTCGACCCGGGATATGCGAGGGTAGAGAGCCACACGTACCTTGGAGGCGCTTCGGACTTGCCTTTCGAATACAGCGTGTTTTGTAGAGGCAGGGAAGGTAGGAGGAGAAAGGAGCCGAAGGAGATAAATAAATGAGCCGCCGAGCCTTCTCATGTGAGCACATTTCTGATCGCATCGTATTGCATCGTATCGCATCGTCGCCAGAATAGGACAAGAGTGGTGAGCTGTCTCATGATTGGCTAAGAATGGTGCGATTGAGCAGCTGGTGTGGCAGCGACATCATCGTGCGGGAGGATGGGAAAGAGAGAAAGAGAGTTGGGGAATGTCTTCACGCAGGTTAAGAAAGGGGACTTGGGGGACAGGGACGGGTTGCCATTGTTACACTATGATCATGGCACTGAATACATTGTGTTACTACCTGTGACGCGCCCAAACAAAAACAAATCGAGAAATCAGAATGCACACAGTGCAATGATATTGCTCATTCAGGTTCCTGCATCATGTCTATGCATTCCAATAAAGTAGAATCTGGCGCTTGCTCTCTTGCAAATAGTAAGGGGAATTGATGAAAGAAACCAAGAGAAAGATACACCGGAAAACAGAATCCGTTGTGGAAGAATCCAACAGATGAAGTTAACCGGGGAAAAAAAAAAGAGAGAGAGAGAGAGAGACACCGGTGACCGGAATCTTTTCCAGAAGACATGGAACCCAGGTGAGAAGAAGCATCGCCTAACCATTAGAACCCAAGGACCACTTAAGGATCACACATGTAGCGGCTCTGAAGAAGGAAATCGAACACACGCAGAAATTAAAAGAATAAAAAGCCACATAATGTACAGATTACAGGGGCTAGCCCGATATCAAAACCCAAAGGAGAAAGAAGATCTAAGCACCGTTAGTACGAGTCTTACAGTTGCCGGAAATTGGATCAGGGCTGATGCCGCACCATTAAAATCCCAAACATCTTTGCGATCAGCCATCTGTTACTTGATACCCTGGACCAGTACTTCATGAGCTCACGCTGAGCGCCTTCGACGTTTTCCACGATATCCTCGGTGTTGGCATCGATCCGCTGGATCATTTCGGACTGCTCGCTGACCATTTGAGCCAACTGCCCGAAAATCCCACCAAGCTCGCTGATAGTGCGTTCTATGGCCTCGATTGCCTCTCCTCGCGCCTGGATGTACGAATTGCTAGGCTGTGCTTCCTCCATCATGAGAAGCTGCTGGTCCGACTGGGGTCCCGAGCGCCCTAATGGGGAAGAGCTCGAAGGCTCAAGGGTAAGGAGATCTGATGCGCCGCCGCGGAATCCTGGTTGGGGAGTCCGCCTGCCGGGGGCATTGTACAGCGGAGAATCTGATCGTTGTGTGTCCAATGCCGTCTGCGATCTGGACGACACTGACGACACAAAGTTTTCCGTTCTCGACCGCGAAGCTTGGATGTTTTTCGTGCGGACCTCGAGCACCTCCTTGAAGTTGGCTCCTACATCAGCCAACTTCCCTTGGAGCATCACGACGACCTGCAAATCTGTCAGCGGCATCTTAGGACGGCAGAACTGGCCCTCATACATTGTCATTGTGCTCTCCCTCTTGATCTGTCTTGCTCCGCTTCGACTTGGGGTGCTGAGCTTGCGTGAGGGCTTGCAAAGCAGCGATCTGGGAGTTTAGAGAAGCCAAATCTTGCTTGATCACGTATGTCAACTCCGAGATCTCCACAGGTCGGTCGTCAAATAGCGTCTTCCGCTTTGCCACTATCTCCAGGTCAGCCATGTCTTAGGGTTACATATCTCAATGCCATCGCATCCAACGTACACTCTGCTAGTCTCTGCAGCTTCGCCGTTGTGCTGGTGATACCGCGCCCAATCTCAGCGGCCCTCCTGGCAAATTCGGACCTGGCTCTCTTGCCACCATGACCTTCTCCATCCGGAGTTCCATTCGCCTGTCTCCGCTGTGAATCCGACAGCAATGCCTGGCGCTGCGCTCCGACCTTGGACGACGCAAGACGTTTCTGAGCCTGGGCCAGGATGGACCGGAACTCGGGCGTGCGGTCCTGTATCGACGTTCCCGCCATGGCGACGCTACAAGGTCATGGAAAATTACGGCACGGTGAGGGCAACTGATACCACACGGAGACACCGGAGATATAGGATGAAGGCTCTTATGCGACAGATAACGAGGATAGCTCTAGTCTTCGCTCATTTAACTAATCGATAAGGGAAGTCCGGATATGCACCAGGGAGACGTGTCCAGTTGCTGATTAGGTGCCCGTGCGCCGTAGAAAAAGCAAAAATCGACCACAACTGGAGAATAAGAAGATATCAGAAGGTCCTCTGCAGCATCGAAACCGCTCAACGATAGGGTATCATGGGTGCGAGAGCAGACAGTGAAGCAACACTCCCCGTTCTGAAGTCGGAGAGCATGGTGGCCGTGTCCGCGCGCGGCACGCCCTGGACGAGACGGGCATAGCGTCTCCCCTCGGCACGTGACGCAGACATCCCTCCATCGCAGGGCGCCGCCGAGGGTCAACGCCTGGGGTGTCTGTCGCGGCAGCGATATCCCTGTCGCATCGATACCTCTCGCCCGGAGGCTTTCGGTTTAGACGCGGGCAAGGCGTCCTGCTCTCCTCGCTCGCCCCTAGGGTTGTCCGTGGCGCAGTCGACCTTGTCTGTCCCCCAGCCTCAGTCCGGCCGCGTACGCAGATTTCCGCTGTGAAGCCCGGTCGTCCATCGCTTCCTTCAAGAGCTGTGCTCCTCACGTTACATTACATCACTCGCTTTCTGTTACTGTGCTCATGGGCCTGTGATTCTGCGTCAGTTGATCGCTCGTTTTTGTCTCTTCTTTGTTTCTTCTGGTCCCGATTATTGATGCACAGCCTGCGTTAACTGCTGCTGCCAACGCCGCAGTGCCGCTGCGGCTGTGTTGGACAAGCGCTCCGGCCCCCAGCTCAACCCTGACAAGGCTCTCGAGGCTCTCCAGCCTCTCCTTTCGGCTCTGTTCATATACTCCTGATTTTGAGCTCCTGCATCTTCCATTTATTCATGCCGTTTACCGTCTTGCGGTGATTTTCTCTCCCTTATATCCGCCATGGCTGGTCCCTTCCAGCACGCCTACAACCCTGAGCGTCAGGGACTGTAAGTACGCCCCTGCCTCCTCCCGTCGCAGCTGGTGGCTGATGCCTTCTGGTCCAGGTCTCCTGGGAGTGCTGCAAGCCCCCTTTCCCCGGTCCCCATTACTGGCCAGCCCATCTCCTTCAAGACGAACGTCAATCGAACAAAAACGAAGCGCTGGGTAGAAGCAAGGCAGTACTCGTACGACGGTACTGACTGGGGCGACAGCGATGAATACGAGGACAATGAGGATCCTTCGGCTGCCTCCAAACAGACGGGGCCAAAGGAATCATCCCAAGGAATGAGAAACACGTCAACTCCGACATCTCCAGGCGTCTCCGATAGGCCCATGAGGACCTCTGCACGCGCAGAGACCTTCCCGGCTCCTGGCCACAGTGGTAGTCCTCCATCGGCAGAGCAACACCTTCCTTTACATAGTCCGCCTCGGTTTTACGCCCGTTCAGCGGAAAATAAGGCTGTTGAGCCTGCCGTTGGCAGTCCTGATGGCGGCTCGGCCAAGCCGCCGGCTTTCGTTCGCCCGGCGGACATCTGCAAACGCATGCAGGAAGAGAGAGAAAGGGAACGACGGTTCGAGAGTTCTGGTCGTTCGGGTTTCGAATCAACAGGTCCAACACAGGGGGCCGGAGACCAGTCCCACGCGGCTGCAGCAACACAGGGACAGCCTGGTCCTGAAGAGCTATCTAGTGCTAGCGATCGCCAGCTACCTCAGAGCCTTCGCCCAGGTGCGGAGAGGCAAGGTGGATCTAACCCCGAAAACATCTCAACCGGTCTGTCTACAGCGTGGCAGGATACTCCAGTGCTTGGACTGCCCGAAATCAAACGCTTTTCAGGCTTTGGCACAGATTTTACGAGCCAGGCATTCTCGGAAATTCACAACACTTCCACCGCGGAAGGCCAATCCCAGGGTGAGCCGTCGTTGCAACATAATCCTTCCCTTGGATTCCGCTCAGTTGTGCACCAAGCCTTCGATGTTCCACCAACGCCAAGTTCTACACAAGATAGCGTGGTCAGATCCAACAGTGATAGCACCTCTGTCATCAGTCCCATTGTAGCCGGCCGAAGTCTGAGCGCAGAGAAGACACCAACGATTACGGAGGAACCAGCTGAATTGACGACGGCATCGTCTGCAGCGGATGCCGGGGCGGGAACACCCATGTTTAAGCCAGGACACCGTCGAGACTTAAGCATTCCTAGCCCAAATAACAGTCCTGCTAGAAAGCCTGTTGTCTTAGATAACGACCAGCTACCTGGTGCGGACATAGGCGAGATGTCTTCCGTCACACCCTCTGCATCCCAGCAGCCATATCGGCCTGGTGAGAGTGACTCGACTGGGAACCAGCAAACCCGTTCACAGAAGAACGAGCTGTCTGCTTCGAGTGCTCCGTTTGGTCAGCAAGGTGATACAGACAGCAGTGGGCGTCTGGAGGAACAGCATGGTTATGTTAGTATACCCAGGCCTTTAAGGATCCCAAGCGGTCAGAAACCTAGCTATCAAGCCTCGACAGTCGGTGTACCCGAAATTGTTCAGTCAATGGACACGGAGAAGTCAACCAGCACCGAGGCCTCGCCTCAGGACACCGAAAGTGACCGTCTAAGGAAAGAGATCATGCGGTCACTTACCCCGAGTGCTTCCCCGCGAGCCGAAGCTACAACCATACATCCCTCGGAGTCACAGCGTCTTGAACCCCAGGCACATATTCCACGTGAATCTGAAGCGATACCAAGCGAATACCACAGCTATTGGAACGAGCAGCCTCGCGCTTCTAGCGGCCCACAGCATCCAAATCCTCCAGTCCCAGAGAGCCAGTCAGTTACACGTACTCCCGACGCTGTTGCACCTTCCGGCGAGCCTTCTTCTTCCAACTTGTCTTACTTTAAAGACGGTCCTCCCAGATTGACTAGACGCTTTTCTTGGGAATCCTCATCAGAAGAGTCCGAGGCTGAAGTCCCGCCTCCACTAGCATTACAACCGGCCCACGCCGTTCAGTCTAATGTACAGTTTCCGGGTCCCTCGCCAGGGAACGAAATGCAACCGGACGCAGGAGCGAAGGCTGAATCTGCTGACTCTCGATATCAGCTATCTCAACCTGTAGGGAGTGAGAATCAGCAAAGCAATGAAAACATGCAGGATGGTCCATCGACACAGTCGCAGCAAGTACAGCCGCCGGCGCCGGCTACCCATTCGGGTGTTGAGCCCAAGCTACCAGGTTTCCGTGAGATCCTTGGGATCAAGTCTGCGAATGAAAGAATACGTGTTTTCAACGAGACAAGGGAGAAGTTTGCTGCAATTGATACTGGTCTCGAAAATTGGATCCGATTGACTGCTGAGGCTCTTCCAGAACATGCGGATCTTATCGCACAAAATGGAAAACTTCCTGCGGGTTCTCACCGGCCTTCGCCATCCAGAACAAAGTTTCCAAAGTTTTTGCAAGCCTCATCATACCATGATGGCTCTCAACCGTCCTCAGCCCTGGGTCATGTAAGACGCCCATCTGGTTCCCTTGCAGGAATGATGACTATGCAGCAGGTCGAGGCAAAAGGAAAAGATCTCCTTCACACCGCTGGAGTTTTTGGTGGCAAGGCAGGCGAAGCAGCCAAAGAGCTTTTCGCTAAGGGGAAGAGTAAATTTCGAAGCAGTGCCGATAAGGTAGATAATTGATCTCATTGTGGGATGTCATCCACAATAAGTGCGTGAATCATTCTTCGTTTCCCTTGAAGGGCGTCGTTTTTTATACCCCTTTCTATCCGGTATTGAATAATATTATTCATGTCACAATTTTCCTTTTGGATGTTACTGTAATTCCTCGGACAGACTGGCCAATGCACAACGGAATTTGATCATGTTATCTGTACTCGTATCTCCCGCCATTCCCTTTTTTTCTTTCTTGAACTTGTTTTCTCGCCTCTAATTTTGTGATCTCTGTGTAGGGTTCTCGATCCTTTTCGTCGTCTGGTCCGCGCAAAAGCTCCCAGCTGGCAGAAGAACGACCGTCGTTTGCTTCAGACAGGGATAAGTCTAACGATCAGTCTCAACGGCGCAATTCTAGCCATGTGGGGAGTATTCCCCGTCTACCCTCACTCAAGTTCAACGGCGGCAAGTTTTTCACATTTAGCGATGCAACCGCAAACGAAGAGCATCCTCAAAATGGTTCTGAGAGTAACAGCCCCCATTCGACTAGAGATATCCGTTCCTCTTTCGTCAATGCACCCGGGACTGGCCCCGATGAAACAAAAGCCGTACAGAGCACGTTAAACTTGACAGAGCCCATTTCCAATGAGCAAACCAGCAACGAGGATATATTACCCGAGGCAACCGACCATCAGCAATTAGCTTCTGCTGCTCACCCATTGCCTCTTGAGGATTTTGTTCGTCTATCCCATCATGATAGTTTGCGTCATTTTAAACATGCTGGCAACGCCCACGGATTGCAGAATTCGGAGGAGATGCGAATTGATACATCTGGACGGCATGATAATTTTCCATCCCCCGCAGTGCAGGATTATTCTTCCGCTTCTCCAACTTCTGTCACAAGGGCTTCGAGGGTTGTCGGAGGCGATATATCCTCGAATGATCGTGTCCAGAAGAATCATATCAACGGAATTTCCGATTCGGAAACTGCGGCGGCTCCTAGTCTTAGAGCAGAATCCCGCGTCGGTCCACCCGATCCTACCTCTTTGAGTAATCCCGAAGAGCCCGCGACATTTCCCCCATCACCTCTTCAAGCGTTTGGTGTTACAAACTCCAGAAAGCAGCTTATGTCAGAGGCACCGGCGTCTGGTCCTAGTTCTGAACAATGTTCCGCCCAACAAGAAGGCGAGCGTGTTTCCACTCGGCCCAATGACGCTGAATCCTCAGCTACTGCTCAGAGCCCGGATAAGGTTAATAGTATTCAGGACGTGCCGGATACTTCACATGTGCAGAATTCGCAATCAGATACTCCACCTGTCTCCGGAAGTCCGCTTGTCTCGGAAGCGCAGCGACTTGAATCCGCAGACCGTACCCCTCAGGAATGTTCTTCCAAGAGCCAGACAGCTTCTTCTCAGAGAAGCTCTTACATTGACCCCACTTCCAAGCCGACTGACACCAAGGCCGAAACTGGTGATGCTGAATTGATCTCGCGGATGACTACGTCAGGAAATCCACATCCTCAGTCCCTGGAGCAGCTTAGGGTTTCTCCTCTGCCGCAATCTCAGGAACTGCAACCCGCTTCGTGTTCTCAGGTCTCGGATATCAGCCGAGAATATAATGAATCCTCCATTGGGCAAAATAGTCGCACCGCACCTTCGTCCGGTAATTCTGACCACGTTCCATTGACAATTGCAGAATCCAATGGAGAACGTGGAAAGCAGCTTTCTGAACATAATGTACATGTACCTCCGGAATCCAAAGACAATTTCAACCTCGATCATGAACAGTATCCGCTTGCCAATGAGGTTAAAGGAACAGAGCAGGACCAGGGTAATGCTGTTAATAATTTGGAACCACTCCAACAAACAGAATGTCAGGATGATAAACGACATGCTGAAGTAGCCCAGCCTCCTGAGCAATCTTTGCATGTCAACGGAGTACGCCAAGGAGCACCTAAAGACGCCCCTACGTTCTCTTCATCTGAAGCGGACTACATGGACGGGAAGCAGCAATCAGGAGAAGCAGCTTCCCCGTATGCTGAGCAGCCCAGAGACGCGTCGGCCCAGCCAGATCCCCAGGCTGACAGTCGCCCTGAGTGGCACGCATCTTCTGTCGCTCCTACTGACCATGACTCTCCTGTGCATCCTCCGTCCCATATTTCTTCTGCTAACCAGCCCGGTCCTCAGGGAGTTACAAGCGTACAGTATGCTCCCTCCCAAATAACTCCGATTTCCTCCCCGGGTGCTCCGAACTGGACATCTACCGAGACCCAGAAGCAGCAACAGATTGTGCGAGAGCTGTATGAGCCTCATGCGGTGCAACCTACGCAGGGTTCGGTTGGTCAGCCTATGTCTGAACATCCGCCTGGTCATTCTCAGCTCCCCCCAGATCCGCACCAGGCTACTTTGAACACTGCTGTTCCGAGTATGCAACCACAGGCGCAGCAACCTCTACGTCCTATAGCTCAGTCCAGTCCCGCATCTAGTAGCCACCGCGTGGCCTACTCGGAGCAGCAAAATCCATCAAGAGACGAGGCACATGAAAGTCCGCGAGCCGGGAACAGCGTCCTTAGCAGACAAGATTCTTCTAGCTTTGGAAGTCGCGACAGCATAATCGCCAATGCAGCCATGTCTCGTCTTGATCTAGTGCAGCAGCGCATTCCTACAACTCCTGTCCCCGACACAGTTCCTGAGAAGAGTCCAACTACCAAGGGTAAATTAAAGAGGCTTGGGAAGCTACATCGGATCTCACTAGGAAACGCTGAACAGGTGCTTTCGGATAGTACCAAGAAGAAGACTTTTGCCAGACTTAGTGTATGTACTCGCTCTACGTTCATACGCTTGACTCTGACTAACCGTACCAGGGTCTCTTTGGCCGTTCATCTACTCAAGCTCAGCAGACCAAGTCGAATATCCCACGGGATTCAACAAAGCAGCATGTTGCACAGCAGACGCAGCAGCCTCCCAACCTCCGGTATCCCGCGTCCTTCCAAGAACCACGCGGACAATATCCTGGTGGATTCCCCGTTCAGTACACGCACCAAAGTAATGGATATCCCGCTGCCGAGAACTCTCGTGCATTCTTGGGCCAACCTCCCCCGCCGGAAGGCTATTACGCTCCCAGACAGCCGAGCGGCTCGCAGTCGGGATCGTTTATCGGTGGCCACCGTCTCTCGCAGCAGCTCATTTCGGATGCCAAGCTAAACTTTGAAGGCAAAGCTGGTTTCCGATCGTATACTCGCCCGGTGAATCAACATCCGGCCCAGTTCCAGTCGCAGCCTCCGCCTCAGCCCCAAAAACAATACCAACAGCAAGCTCAACACCAACAGCGGGCCTTTCCAACACGACATGTTAGCCAACCTGTGTATTCGTCGCCGCCTCAAGGTGGCACGGCTTCGCCTCCCTATCCGGTTCGGAGAGAGCATCCTGTCCTGCAGCGTGGAAGAACGCATATTCGTGATTTAAGCATCCGTTCGCGAAGTCCCAGGTCTCACCCCCCAAGTTCGGCTGAACAGAATATCCCCAGTAGCGACTATTCCGACCCAGCATACCATCTAGGAACGTTCCGTTCAGTCCCGAATACTGCCCGGACTGGTGATCAAGAAAGACCGTGGAACATTACTTTGCCCGATGACCCAGAAGAAAAATCGCGTGCTTCTCACCCTGCACATTGGCACACTCAGCAGTCAATTGCGCCAGCTCGTTTTTATCAGGCCCGACAAAGTCACGGTTACGGAGAAGCATCTTCGTCCACTGAAGCACGAAGGTTTAGTTTCTCACCCAAGCCAAACAGTACCTCTACTTCCCAAACCCGTATTGTTCCGCGCTCCGGCCATCCTCACCGCGACGAGGCCGTTGTCATCAATAAGAGTGAGTCGCCTGTGGAGCTTCCGATTCGCGCGGACGACTCCAGCGAGGAGATCGTTATGTCCAGCACGGCATACCCAGGACAGGAGTGGAAGCCCGCCGGATACTCTCACTGGGAACACTATTAGCATAATGTCTCCTGTTGTCTATATCTGCACAGATACCCGTCCCCTTGCAATATTTGTAGTCTTTTAAGTCCAATTATTATTGGCAAAATGTAATGAAATATGCGTTGGATTTGACAAATTGATACGAATCATTTAATGGCAAGTCAACCTTATTGTTTTCGCATGATTCTCTAGGAGACACAGCTATGTACAGTAGATGCCATTTGTTGATCCATTCACTCGCGCACTAGATTATTTCCGTCTCCACACTGCACTACTAAACTGCAGTGAACTGCAAACATGATGTCACAGGAACAAGTATTTGTTGTAATCGGAGCGTCTGCCCCTATCTCTGCACAGCCCTGCCCGGCACTTTCCACTTGTATTCTCTGCACATATAGCCGTTGTGTTGAAGATTAATCGCTGCCTTGCGTTACGTTACATACGCGGGCTGAACTTGGGGAATGTCGCAACTTACAGACACTCTGATTTGAGTTCCCCCTTGCGATGAAAGAATTAGATATTGATATGTGGAATTGTGTCTATAAAGTGCATTATAGAGCCATAAAGATAAAATCTGTATCTGTATCTACCAGTGAAGTTGGGCGAATCTCGTGACCGAGCTTATCTCAATTTCTGATTGTTGGTGTCACCTGCTTATGAGGTCGCGGGATTGCATAGCCTCGCTGCTGTTCTTTTTTCTATGTCATGTCTACCAAAGACAAGACATATCTTTCACATTGGCAGGTCCTCTTGTTCTTAAAGATGGGTATTTTATGGCTCTTAGACATTTTTGGTTGTATGAGGCGGGGCTCGGGGGTTGGTTGGCGACGACTGTGCCTTGTCAACTCGGCTGGTGTGACCTGTCTAAAAGATCTTTTTCATTTTCCCTGCCCATTTTGAAAGACCTCACAGTGCTAAAGGACCACGGGGGCCATTGAAGAGAAGCTTAACCGGGAAGAAGCTCCAAGAGCATATATTGACTACTAGCTCACTCAAGTTATAAAAGTAGCCCCAGAAAGACTCAATTGCCAGATCATTCTACGTTGGAGGAAAAGATATCTATGTGCATTCGACTATTCCGATAATCGGTTCTGTGGTACAGTACGCGTCAGTATCTTTTGTCCGCACAGCACATCAGAAATCCTTATCAGTAGCGCATATAGCATGTGTACTAAGAACAGTAATCCAGAATTAAGAGGATAAAGTCTTCTATCTATCAATGAAGTACTAATGTACGCGGAACACCAAAGACTTAAGATGTCGATCATTTCTTTGAAGACAGGGATGCCAGGCTGTCATTTTGTGTCTGTCAACTGCGGTATGTTTATCTAGGCATAAGATCTCATTGGACTGTGCCACGCGATGTATATATCACTTCTCATTCATTTCCCCACTGAATTATATATCTGATGTTGTGGCTTTGCATAGGGAATAGAGAGATGGGAGGACAACTGTGCCGCTGTGTGTGTTCATGTTGTAAAAGAAGCCAATAAAATGTCGGTGATCGGCATGTGGCGCTGTTTCCTCTGTGCTTTTTCTTTGTATGTACATGTACAGTAGGGCAAAGTGTACACTCGTTGAGTAGTATATCTGAATATCTGGTCATTAGTTACTAGCATGTTCCCTGTGCTCTTTATGCGCCGCTCAGATAAGGTCATTCGTTATATTATATATAGGTCCCTCACTACCTATCTAGATGCCCCTAGGTGTCTAGTCAAGCCAGCTTTCTCTCCAGTCTAGCAAGTACGTATAGCCATTTGACAACCCTTCATGGCGTTCTCTGAATATATCTGTACCCTTTCTTTCTTTGTCAAAAACTGACGATTTGAGTCGAACAGGACGTGGAAGACACACATAACCTCAACATCGAGACGTCAACATTGTCATCCACACACAATGCGGTTCATCCTCCTCGCCGTGCCCTTCCTGTCAGCAATGTCAGCTATGTCAGCAGCTGTCGATAGCAGCGTCAACCTTGTCGAAAGGCAAGGACCAGGGGCATTTATCGACTGTGTAAGATCTATCTTTCTGATGATGAATATCAATATTCCATTTATGTCTATCTTCTCACACACTCTCCTTTTTTTCCATGTTCGACAGCTGACCCTTGAACGCACAATTTAATAGGTGCAATTCTGCTATAGCAAAGGCTGCCCGACTGCGGTGTCTTGCTGTATGCCGAAGTGCCTGGACGACCCGGCTCATTGCGGACAACAATGCTGTGGTAAGGGGTGTCCGCCATAGGGTGCCTAAGTGGGTGAGTAGTGTATATATACTTATAATTAGACTTATAATGTTCATTATGTATATCTGGTGTTGCAATCAGCAGCATGCTGATATCATTAGTTTCACATGCGGCTCCCTCCTTCTGTTATCAATCACCAACAGCCCGTCACTTTTTGTGTTGAAAGATCGCATACGCACACATCTGTGGGACTTGCTAGCTGCTTGGCTGTATTGATGGTGGGAGGGGGGTCGGAAACGTTGAAGCATGGCGCAGATTCTATAAGTGCCTGTATTAGAAGCCTAGGCTTCACGATTTTCAAGACATTCTTTCGAGCGAAATAGGTGAATTCGAGAACTTCTAGAGATTAAATGCAGGCTTTGGTACATCTCTTCCCTTTCTTTGTGTAGGCCTAGGGTGATGACTGTAGGCTCTATCTAAAAAGAGAGAAGACTGCTCATATCCCGGATCTGCATAAGCGTAACCGCAGAATGTTGTAAAAGAAACTTAAGGCACACAAGCGACTGAGTGATCTCAGGAGCGATAGGACCGTTTAGAAGCAAGTAATTCTGCAAGAGCCTCTCATTATTATCTCTATTTGGAAAAGGCTCGAGGATGGGGAGAATTCTGTACCTATGTTTAAGCCAGTAGACGCAGGCTTTGGTGCTGTACGTCGCCTTTCTCTCCGAAACCATACGATGACGGGTGTAAAACAAAGAGACGGGGGAATTTCTTATATCTTGGAAGTTGAGTCGTCCAAATGACCGCAACCCGGGTTGGAGTAGGTACTTGCGTTTTAGGGTGTGGCTCTGTTGCCTTCACAATCGTGAGAAAGTCATCTTCAAATATAGATATATATACATATTTATATTCTAATTCATACAGCGTCAGCACCAAATAATAATGTCTACCACCGAACTGGACTGTGCTGATGTTCTGGAGATTTCTCCGCGACGGCCGTGGACCTGCTAATCTTGCTTGACGATCATTGGCCCGGCTGGAGTTTGACCACGAGCATAACGCCGATAAATGGCCCCAAACACGAACTGAATGGAAACGCAGACCCTGGTCCAGATTCTAGAACAGCTTCGCGCGGAGAACGGGTCCTTGTCCCCCAGCGCAAATGGACGAATTGCAGATTCACGCCAGAGCGAGTGACCGGTTCTCGGACTTTGTCACGAGGCATCAGATGCCCGTTTTGCGGTGAGGTATATCTCAGCTGGCTATCATCTCGCGATGCAAGAGTCCTCTCGCGATCTGTTGCGCTGTACGAGGCAGCCAACACTCTTAGCTAGTTATACAAGTGGAACAAAGGAATCTCGATCAGATCTTTTATCCCCAGATAGTATATAGGCCTCTTGTAAGGCATCTCATTCGTTCGCGAATATGCTTCGCCAGCAGCTCTCGTTCGCTGCGCGTCTCGAAGTAGCGCATTGGGAAGCACACCTCTCTCCGTGTCCGGTATTTCTGGAGCTCTTGTGACGCCATCTGGTGCTCAAGGAATTAGGACGCTGCCGTCCTTCTCGCTGGAGGGCAAAACTTGCGTTGGTAAGACAATCTCATTTCCGATGCTTCTATCTGTTTTTTTTCCCAGCAAGACATCTTCTCTCGGATTTGCCCTGTCTGGTGCTAGACACGATGTTCTAGCTACTCCTAAACACATGAATCTGCATCGCTAATAGAATTTCCAAGCGCATGCGTCGACCTCACCAAGGCCGCAGGGGAAGCCTCGATCAAACACATCGCAGAGCACGTTGCAGCCAGCCAACCCTCCGAACCCGTCCCGGAGCTGAAGGCGTACGCCTGCGACGTGACCCAGGAGGCGCAGGTGAAGGAAACCTTCGCGCAGATCGTCCGGGACTTTGGCAATGTCGACGTCGTGGCCACTGCCGCAGGCATCGTCGACAACGTCGAAGCGGAAAACTACGAACACCCGCGCTGGCGCAGGATGCTCAACGTCAACCTCGACGGGACCTTTCTGTTTGCCCGCGAGGCAGGGAAGCATATGCTCGAGAATCGGCTCCGAGGCTCGATCATCCTGATCGGATCCATGTCCGGACAGATCTGTGTGCGGCCGCAGAAGCAAGCGGCGTATAACGCGGTAGGTGGTTTGACTAGAGAAAACATGTAGTTGATATTAATATGTGTGTCTCTTCCAGTCTAAAGGCGCTGTCGCGATGCTGGCCAAGTCTCTCGCCACGGAGTAAGTACAGTACACCCTTGTATACATCATAGCCTCTAGAAGTCCTTCCCTCAGAGGAGCAAAAATGATATATACGCACCAAAAACTCTCTCAGCAACAGTACTAAAAAGCCATCCCTACTTCCGCAGATGGGGTCCCTCTGGCATCCGCGTCAACTGCCTCTCTCCGGGCTACATGGAGACAGACCTGATCCGCGAGCTGTTCGCCAAACAAGGCAAGGAACTCGTGAATTCATGGATCCGCGACATCCCCCTGGGTCGTATGGCGCACCCATCGGAGATGCAGGGCGCCGCTGTTTGGATAGCCTCTGATGCGTCGAGCTATCTGAATGGGAGTGATATTGTACGTATCTCTCTTCCTCCTCTCCTTCTTTCGGAATCTGGTCAAGGGCTGCAGGAAGGCCCCAGCAGCAGATGCTGAAATATACATATGCTTACAAACATCCTGTTCTCACACAGATAATCGATGGCGGATATACTGCGTATTAAGATACGCGAAGACCGGGCCCGCTCCGTAATCTGGAACAGCGCATGTCTCAACGGGAAACGGCCTCTATTTGCCGTCAATCAAATTTCTATTCTTGGTCTCTACCATACTTCCAAGAATATCGGGGACCAGAAGTTACATAATTTTAAGCACTTTCCTTATGAACATAGCAGGGTATGGTATTATCGAAACAGTTGGCACTTGAAATTCGAATATTTTCTCAATATCAAATGTTCCATGCGTCACGGTGGCATATAGTATATATTTACGTCTAACCAGCAATCGTTGCAAGAATTTTAATCGCAGCATTAAAACAAAGTCAACGTTAATTCAACACCGTTTTCAACATCTACGGGTAAAATCCAAGTATAATTCCCCGACTTCAATTAGCTGCGGCTATCAGGCAACTGTCTATGCTTCCAATACTTCTGAATCAACTTCATATGACACGCTATACTCCGCTTTGAGGGTTAATAAAATCACATATCTCCCCTCAAATTGTTGCTAGCCCCAAATCAAGTTCCTGCAATGACAATCGAATGTGTTACCCCACATGCTTTCCAGAGACCAAGCATTCGCTTCACAGAATTACCAAAAAAAAAA
>Ga0207767_1000149_pt1 | contig 62104 bp, 46 predicted proteins | sample HigsolmetaGSP17D_FD_184845 | JGI IMG/M metagenome (GOLD analysis project Ga0207767, IMG submission 184845) | High solid enriched microbial communities from the Joint BioEnergy Institute, USA - SP1-7-D (SPAdes) | ecosystem: Engineered > Bioreactor > SSF (Solid state fermentation) > Aerobic >... | reverse complement strand
GTGCGAGATATTATTCAACAATATGGTGTGGTTGATCAAGATATCTATAACTTTGATGAGACTGGCTTTCAAATGGGTGTGATATCAACTGCCAAAGTTATCACTGGCTCAGATCGATCTAGCCGTGCCAGATCTATACAGCCTGGAAATCGCGAATGGGTGACTGTCATTGAATCAATCAATTCATCTGGATGGGCCTTACCTCCCATGATCATATTCGCGGGAAAGATGCACCAAGCTTCATGGTATAGAGATATACCATCTGACTGGATAATTGGGGTCAGTGAGAATGGCTGGACAAATGATCAACTTGGCTTGCTTTGGGTCAAAGAGATATTCCATAAGCATACCCATGCCCGTGCAATTGGAAAATATCAATTGTTGATTCTTGATGGCCATGGAAGCCATATCACACCTGAATTTGATCAGTTCTGCACCCAGAATATGATCATTCCATTATGTATGCCATCCCATTCTTCACATCTTCTTCAACCACTTGATGTTGGCTGCTTTGCACCTCTGAAAAAGGCATATGGGCAAAAGGTTGAAAAAAGCATGCATCTTGGCATCAATCATATTGATAAACAAGACTTCCTGATTGCATATCAATCTGCGCGAACAGAAGCCCTATCCACATCCAATATCTGCAGTGGATTTGCAGCTACTGGCTTAGTTCCATATCAGCCTGATCAAGTGCTTTCGCGACTTCATATTCAGATGAAGACACCAACACCACCTACTACATCTCACAGCAATCAATCAGCATCCTGGATCCCTGAGACACCTCATAATATCAAGGAATTGGAGCTTCAGACCCGGGCTCTTAAGCGCCTATTGAGACACCATTCTCAAAGCCCACCAAGTCCTGCAAATCAAGCTCTTAATCAACTAGTCAAGGGCTGTCAGATTGCAATGCATAATGCAGTCCTTCTGGCACAGGAAAACAAAGAGTTACAGGCTGCCAATCAGCGCCAAAAAAGAAAGAGGAATGCACCTAGGTCCTATATAGCTACTGGAGGTATTCTAACAGGCATGGAAGGACTGCAACGTGCTCAAGAAGCTGATCAAAGGCAGGAAGAGGTGGTTGCGCAGGCAGATCTACAGCCACGAAAGCGGGCACCACCAACGTGCAGCACATGTAATATAGTAGGCCATACTAGGGTGCAATGCTCTAGGCGCTAAGCAATTGATATATAGTGTATATAGCTTCAATACTTGCAGCGTTGATAGTCTAATTGCAATTTGAAAATATTTGGTAGTGGTTGGGTGGCCCGTTCGGTGGTGTGGCCCGCTCGGTGGTTGATTACGTTATCTGAAAAGCGGGGGCTGACTAAGCGGAACCACCGGCCAGGCCCGGGCGTTTCTTTCCTCTTTCGGACGCGCCTCCGCATCCCCACACCTCCGCATTGTGCTACTCCACGAAGCACGAGCTCCGCAGTGCTTTGAACATATCGACTGCATATCGATACACAATTCAGGAAAAGTCATCGATTTCACATTTCTTCCCCAACTACATATCCCAAATATCCTCTGCTCCCATTAACCCCACTTCAAGCTTCGTCCTTCCACGCAGTAGATGCTGGAGATCGTGACCAATGACAATGGCCAGACCGCGGCGACTCCATCTGGAACCGGATGGACACAGAAGAAACAGAAGCGCTTCCAATGCCAGCATTGTCAGAGGCTATTCACTCGTCTAGAGCATCTACAACGCCATGAGAGGACACGTAAGGTCAAGAACTATCGTTCACAGGGAACATGCTACTGACCACCGGAGATAGACACACATGAAAAGCCTTTCGCATGCCACCAGTGCGACAATCGCTTTACAAGAAGGTAAGACACCCATACATCACGTTTCGTAATCCGCAACTTACTGACTCTTTTTGAGCGATCTTTTGATACGGCATGAGCGTCTGTCGCACAACAGAGACGGCGCTGGAAGACATCAAGGTAGTGGAGGAGGTCGAGGCCGTGGTGGAAGAGTGACTAGGCGCAAACGAACAGCTACTGAGGCTGAACTCAATGGCCAGGATCCATCCATGATATCAGCATCATCGTCGGCAACTTTCGATGGCCAGCAAGCACCTTCTCTGCACGCCGCATCCAGTCAGCCGGTTGAATTGGGAGGCGACCGTAACCATGAACTTCCACTGGCCACTCTCTCCATTGCCGCAGAGCAAGCTGCTCTACAAGGCGTGTTAAGTTCGACATCAGCTCATGCACGTGATATTACTGCAGACATTCCGCTGGACCCCTCTGAAGCAGTTCGACTAGACAGGGCCACCGACCAACTGGCACCGCCTGTTGACGGAGCTCTACCAAGCTTCGAGCTTGAAAATTCTCTCGACAGCTTAGCCGCTTTCCTGGATAACGGCCCTGTCTCCTCGCACCACTTTTCATCTTTCATCAGTGCCGAACAGCCCATACCTTTCTTTTCTCCCGAGTCCGTAAGCCAACCTGCAGACTTTGTCCACGGCCATGAAGCTCCTGGAATACATAATTCACAAATGCCACAAACCTCCCATCTTGAAGAGTCGAGTTCCTTTTCCCGTTTTGGGTCACGACTCCCATCGCTTCAGCCGGAAGAATCTCCTCCTGTTGCTCCCGAGCAGGCACCGTCTCCACGGCCACTGTCTGATATTTCCGTCGAGGATATGCAGCTAATAGCTGCAAAGCTTGGAGAGTTCGCTTGTGTTCTACCACCGAGCTTTAAATTGCCATCGCGTCTGGCGATGTCCCGATATCTTGCCGGCTATGTGAATGGATTCCATGAACACATGCCATGTCTTCATGTCCAAACGATGACAATCGAGCGTTCCTCTATTGAGCTTATCCTTGCAATGGCAGCAGTTGGGGCACAGTATTGCTTCGAGGGCGAAAAGGGAGTCGAGCTTTTCCATGTCAGTCAAGCGATAGCCATGCACCGGATACGGCGAAGGGATGCCCGCCTTGCTGCTGCACACCGACATAGCGAGAGTCACGCGCAAACGAATGATGGACTAGGAAGCCCACCAGGCATACTTCATACAGAACATCAGCGCAGTCGATCTGTGTCGGGGCCGCTTGGTCTGCCACCTGAGCCCGAGCCAGCAGATAGCACTCATTCCGGGACTGATGATCTCATGCAAACCGCGCAAGCGCTATTTTTATTGATGGCGATGGCAACGTGGGCTAAGCACAAAGAGATCCTCCGGGAAGCGCTAGCTATCCAAAGTATCCTCGCCACTCTGGTCAGGGACGATGGCCTGAAAAATAAGCCTCTACCGGAAGACCCATCCTGGGAGGAATGGATACGCGCTGAGACAGTCAAACGGACAAAGTTCATCGTTTTCTGCTTCTTCAACCTCCACTGTATCGTCTACAACATTCCATCGCTTATCCTCAGCTCCGAGTTGAAAATGACCTTACCATGTAGCGCAGCAGAGTTCAAAGCACCAACGGCAGCAAAGTGGCGGGAAGTAAGGAGGCGAGCACCACCAGAACCAGACTTCCAGGTTGCATTTCACCGCCTCTTTTCCAGAGGTGTGAGGAATACGACGGAATGGAACTCATCTCTAGGCAACTATGTCTTGATCCACGCTTTGATTCAGCACATCTTCTTTGTTCGGCAGATCACCCGATGCCGCTCGGATAGCGACGGGGAGCTTGCATCGGACGACGTTTCTGCCCTTGAGCAAGCGCTCCGTAACTGGCAGCTGGGGTGGAAGAGGAACCCGGAGTCTTCTCTTGACCCGATGGATCCAAACGGACCGGTTGCCTTCAACTCTACGGCGCTCTTACGACTTGCCTACATCCGACTCAACATCGACATCGGACCCTGCCGTGCTCTTGACACTCGGGATCCAATCCAGATTGCGAATTCATTCCGCGAGAGTCGTGCAATCAAGCGGACTCCCAAACTTGTTAGAGCAGTGCTGCATTCCGCTCATGCCCTCAGCATCCCAATAAAAATTGGAATCCGGCTCGTCGCTCAGACACAGACATTTATCTGGTCTATACAGCATTCCCTGTGTTCCCTTGAATGCGCTTTCTTGCTAAGCAAGTGGCTCGAGGCGCTCTCATTGCCAAATCCGGAGCCGGAGGTTTCAGACGACGAACGACGGATCTGTTCGCTAGTCAAGACCATGCTGGATGAGACGGAATTTGCTGTGCAGTCTGATCTGCCACTGGAATCTCCAGTCACACTGAAGCAGTTAAGTGCAGGCGTCCTACGGGTTTGGGCCAGGATATTCAAGGGTGCTCAGACATGGGCCATCGTGGATGTAATCGGGACTTCACTAAACATCTACGCAGATATGCTCGAGACGGGGTAGTCTTAGACAATAAAATGGTACATTCGAAGTGATGCACTAGGGAAATTTGGATTTAACTCATCGTTCTTGGCTCAGGACGAGTCTTCCAGAGACATATCCACAACCAGCTTTCCTCCACCTCCCTGATGGTAGTCTGCGACGAGGTCATTCAACTTCGACAGTGGATACCGTTTCACTATCGCCCTGATATTATGCCGATCACAGAACTCCAACATCTCTTTCGTGGTTTTATTGCTCCCGACCAAGCTGCCGACGACGGTGATGTCGCGGAAAACAAGGTCGCGCGATGACAGATGAAAACCAGCTTTTGGGAACGAGACGACGACGCATTTTCCATGATTCTTGAGCAGATTTATCCCGTAATCGAACGCCTTCTGACTCTCCGGCAAGATTATGACGGCATCAAGACCCATCTCTCCCCGGTGGTTCTTCCCATCGCTCAGACCAACTTGTCTCGCGATCTCCTCCGCATCCTCGACTCTCGCATCGATAATTCTGGCTCCCGTATTTAACCCGCGAGCTAGCGCCAGCGGCCCATTCCCGTTATCTATCCCAAAGACCTCATATCCCATCTTCACGGCAAACTGCAAACCGAGATGTCCTAAGCCGCCACCGCATCCAACAATACCGACCCGCTGTCCCGGCTTCAAGCCGCACTTCTTCAGCGCCGCGTATATGGTCACGCCCGCACACATCAGAGGCGCCGTCTCCACGGCGGTCAGCCCGTCTGGTATCGGCGCAACCTGTCTTGAGTCGACAACGGCATACTCTCTGAACCCGCCGTCCATGCTGATCCCGTTGCTTTTCTGCGCTGGACAATACGCTGAATAACCTGGAGGGTCACTGTCCGGGCTGCTATCATCGAGACACTCGTCGCAGACTCCGCAGGGATGGAACGCGCGGCTGCTCACCCCGACACGGTCACCGGGACGAAAGCCAGTCGCTGGGGGCACGGCATCGGGGGCTATCGCGACTACTGTCCCCGCGAACTCGTGGCAACCGACGTGGGGGAAGGACGGCGGGTTGGGGAGCATCTCACCCGCGGCCAGGACCGCGTCTGTGTGGCAGTACGACGCGGCATCGACCTTGATCAGGAGATCGTATGGCGAGGTGAAGCTGGGGAGGGGCTGTTCGCGTAAGACGTACGGCGTGTTGAACGCCTCGAGGCACTGCGCTTTCATGGTGCTTGGAAGGGGAGGACTTGATGCGGCCATGTTGGTTGTCTTTGTCTTTTGTACAGTAGTAGTATGTATGTAGTATGTAGTATGTCCGGCAAAAGTATATCGGGTGGTATGGTGAAGTGTAGTATATAAGACCCGGACAGATATTATATTCCAGAAAACAACTCAAGTCTGCCAAGAATCACACCTTGTTAATCTTCCGATCTATAAGCGCAGATAGACTATTAAGCTTCGCAGACGAAAGAGCATCTCCAATTCGTGTTCCGGCAGCTCGCATTCATTACTAATAATGGGCGGGGTTTAGCCACTCGTGCGGGGAAACTCAACCATAGTCCCCACTCCGCATTGGAGAACATATTCCATCTCTTTCGACTAACACGATGAGGTCTGTGGTCATCGAGAACGCCACAAGTCGAAACGGTTGACTGGATTTGCTTCGGATGCGCTTTTCTATTAAATTCATAAATGGGTTGACTAGATGTATGTATCTATCTAAACATAACCCTTCCTGTAGGCTTTTTTTACTGTCACTTTTATAGTTGTAAGAAAATCTCTGTAGTGTATCCCGCTCCTTTTTTTAGATGGAAAGGGCAGGTCCAGTTGATGTATATAGAGAGATATATTGATTAAGAACTGTACGCATTATATATGGATATACATACTGTACAAACAGCCATTCCTCTGTCGATTTTTGGATAGATCCTTGATGAATACATACATCCATTCACGATTTCCTACAATGGTACCTAACTCACTACATAACCCAATCCATCTCTTTTATTTTTGATCCATGATAAACAGCACAGAATTTTTCTCTTTACTCCCTCCTCTCACTCTCACTCAACCACTTATACACCACCCGCGCATCCTTCCCCCTGTACCTCTCGTCCGCCGCCGCCTCCTCAAACGCCGCCAGCGTCGGCCTATCCAGCACCGTGCGCGCGCCCACCATGGCCGCCAGGTCGGACCCCATCTTCAGCACCTTCTTGCACAGCTCAATGCGGAACCCGCCCTCGTAGCCGCGGCTCGCGGGCGCGTTGGGATGCACGCCGGGGACCGGGTTGCTCTTGGACGTGACCCAGCACTGGCCGCCCGAGGCGTTGATCACGTCCGTGAGCAGCTTCGGGTCCAGGCCCATCTTGACGCCGATGTTGAGCGCCTCGGACGCGGCGAGGGAGGTGATTGCGGATAAATAGTTGTTGATGATCTTGAATGCGGTGCCGGAGCTGACGGGCCCGCAGTGGAAGATGCTGTCCCGGTTGCCCATGTGCGTGAGGATCTCCTTGACCTTGGGGAAGACGGTGTCGGCGGAGTCGCAGCCGACCATGAAGGCGAGGGTTCCCGCTTGTGCGCCCATGGGGCCACCGGAGACGGGGGCGTCGACGAAGGTCAGCGAGCTGGGGAGCGTCGCGGCGGCTTCTTTCGTCGCGCGCGCGACCTCGAGGATGGTTGCCGTCTCGATGGTGCCGCATTCGACGATGATCTTGTCCTGTGGGGAGGAAGAAGCAGCATCTCTGGCGCCGGCGAGGATGCCTCTCGTCGGGTCCAGGTAGACGGCCTTGACGGCAGGCGTGTCGGGGAGCATGGAGATGACCATATTCTTAGTCCTCATCAGTATGATCCTTCTTTCTTTACGTCCTGGTTGATGATATTATCTATGTGGCAGTTTGGACGGACATACCGCCCTCTTCACAGCCTCATATCCGTTCCGGATCACCTCGACCGGGCCCTTCCCGTCCATCTCTGTCCGGAACTTCTCGATCACCGCCTCGCTCACGTCGCAGACGAGCAGGGTGTACTCGAGCCCGATCTTGGAGCGCAGGTTCGCGGCCATGGGGTAGCCCATGACGCCGAGGCCTGTAGCTGATCAGCATGGACGTGTGTTTAAGACATGGATGGATGGTCGCTCGGATACCGATAAAGGCAATTGTCTTGTCCGGGGATGCCATGATGGGCTTCTCTCGATGGACTCTGGATGGAGGTGGTGTCGAATCAAATTAAGAAGTAGATCAAACCGCTCGATTCTGTTGGGATGTAGGATATATAATAATAGTGATAAGTGCTCGTTGTGGATGAACGAGTAAATGGGATTAGTAGAGCCGAGTAAGTAGTATACAAGGTTAATTGATATGGGACAGTAATCGTGTCAAATAAAAGATATAGTAGATGAAATAGGAGCCGCGGCTATGATAGAAAGCTAGTTAGGTAGTATGTAACATAGACTTGGAGTAAATGCTCTATTCTGTATGTATATATCCCCCAACTTCAACACAAGACGTGCCCAGAAGACAGATTGGGAGACGGAGACAAGACGGGAGGTGTTCAACTAGTTTTTTCCAAAGCTTGAAATGAAGTACTTTTCTTCCGTTCTTGTTCCCGCAGTAAGATACTAAATTACCCGCAGCGCCAACCTCGTAAAACTACCTCCAAGTCATGTTGGAGAAAGATGACCGGGAGGGGAGGAGGTTACCCCCACATATGCCCGTCCCGAGGAACCCGACAGCAGTTGGAGAAAGAAATCTGGGGTCGAAATAAATCCCGCGGGGATGAGCGGATAGCCGGCGGCGACCATCTATCTGCTCTCATCTATCTCACTTCGTCTCTTCTCATCTAGTCCAGTCCAGTCCCGGACTGCCAGCGGCTGTCATCTGTTCGACTGACGTACTGGATAACTGATCTTCATTGGCTAGATGGAGAGCTATTCAGATCAGACATGGAATCAAATGGAATAGATAATGACATGTCTAGGTGCTAGCAAATCGCAGGTCTGCATCATTTTTGTCGACTTGTTCATGCACACATTTGATTTCACGTGCGCCACGTACAGTATCTTAGTAGATAATATCAGCAGATAATGGTAACAACTGAATCAACTGGTCAATTAATTAGATGGAAAACCTGATTGCCGCCTACGCAGGCAGGCATCGAGCCTATCTTCCTCGCATAAGCAACTGACAACATTACATATCTAATGAAAATAAAAACATGCTAAACACCTAATATAGACCATACACACAGACTACAACTTCCCCGGCCAAAACCGCCCCCGATTCGCCTCCCTCCACGCCACATCATGCGCGACAATCACCTCCACCTGGTCCTCACCTTCCACATCCTGCCCCTGTCCCTTCCTCAACAACTTTCCGATCTTCTTCAACGTCTCCCTCGCCCGGTCCGTGTCAACATGCACGCTCCGCAACCTCCCCGTCCCGCTCCCGTCGTCGTACATACCGATCCCCTTCTCGCCAGTCAAGATGCGCACGTCGTGGCAGCAGTCCCCGCCCAGGTAGACCCAGCGGTTGGGGCCCACGCGCGCAAGGAGGTTGAGGTGTCCGTAGAGATGGCCCGGGCTGTCGATGAGGTAGATGCTGCCGTCGGAGAAGAGGTCGACGGCGTGCGGGAAGATGTCGCCTAGGGGTTGCCATGGGGGAATTCGAAGAGCGCCAGCTGTCCTTGTTGTCTGGGGTGATGATACCGGAGGCAGCTCGCACGTCCGGTCCCGCGGGAGAAGGTCTTTGTCAAAGATCTCGGCGGGATAGTACAGCGGCGCGCCGTGCTCGAGGAGATGCAGCGTGCCTGGGCCGACGATGAACGTCGAGTGTGGGAAGTCATCCGGCGTGCCGACGTGGTCCCAGTGGACGTGGCTCAGGATGACATAGTCGATATCCCGCGCGGGATCGAGCCCTCCGGCGCGGAGGCTCTCCGCTACGTCCGGGCTGGTGATGACGGGTTGGCGCTGCGAGATGTGCGACTGCATGGCGGGCGGGTACCGCGAGAGGTTGCGTTTGAGACCGAGGTCGAAGACGATTCTTGTCGGTGGCTGGCTGGCATCCTTGGAAGGGTGTTGAATCAAGAAGGAGAGTGATGGGACGGTGGTGCGTTTTTCAGGGTCTGCGTCCGTGATGAACAGGCGCTCTGGGAGGGTGAGATGTCCTCCTTCGAGCGCGGATATTGTGACATAGGCCTGGTCGGCGGAGGGTGGTGGGAGTGAGAGAGTACCGTTTGCATTTGGAGCCATGGTTTGGTGCAGTGGACAGAGAATGTCTAAATAACAGGAAATTGATATCCAGGATATGTATATACAATTTGTCATGCCTCAGTTGAAACCACATGAAGAACTGCATCCCCACGTGGGGACTCATGTCGGGGTATTGGGGAAGCGCGGGGAACCCGAGCAGGCATTTCGTTGGCTTTGCACGGATAAAAAAAGTCCTCAAAGAAAAGAAAAATGCCAATACATTCTGGTTATTCGGTCCATAAAGAAATCACAAGCGCGGTGAAGCAAATCTTCGCGCCATATTAATCTCGTGCTCATCGCGTAGCTCCGCCGTAGGAATCGTTTCAAAACAAATTGCCATCGTGTCCTCATATCATTCGTACCTCATGAATAATCATAACTGCACGCTTCATAAACGGTCCAAAAAAGAAACATAAGGAGAGACGGAGAGGGGTTAACGGAGTAAACAGCCGAATAAGCATAACAGGGGACTCTGGCAACCGAAAAAGTAGTCCATAGAGACTTAACAAAAAGGAATTCCCGATTCCAGATAGCGACCAAGTGTCGTAGGGCGAAAGGGAGGAGAAATACTACCCCTGGCCGGTAGGAGACGCGGGCAGAGACGTTCGGAAGCGTATGGGGGCCCTCGAGATATCTGGTCCGTCTTTCCGTTTACACATACGGCTTCGTGGATAGCGTCGCTCTGACTTCTCGCCAGCCCGGACACTCGCCTCCGAGCGCACCCGGCACTCCTTCTGGAACACTTTGTTCTACTCGCGCTTCGTGTTGGCCTCCTTCCAATCTGAAATAACACGCTCGATCCCCAGGGCTGCAAACCCCGACGCTTGAGTCGAGCAGCTTGAGAATGTCCTTGAGGTTACGGACGACCGTGGCGCCTGAAACGGTGGCCGTCGTCATCAGAGTCAGAGTCATCATAGGAATCGTCCGGGTAGCGTGATGACCGCCCGCGGCGACCCCTGTTGGCATTATCCGCTTCGTCACTCAATCCCATCGCGCCCAGCCCCTTGGTGATGTATTCGGACACGCTTTGACTGCGCTTCTTCGATCCGTGATAAGGCGGCGGGCTCCTGCTATCATAGCTGTCGCGAGAGCTCGAGCGTTGACGGCCACGAGACTTGGAGCGGACACGGTCTTTGTTCTCGTTGCCAGCTGCCGCGGGGACACTGGTGGCTGCGAGATCCTTCAGGCCGGCGCCGCGGCTCTCAGAGCGACTGCGACCGTGGGACCTTGTATGAGAACGAGCACGAGACCTCGATCGAGACCATGGCCCGTTGACGACGCGGTCCGTGGCCAGTCCGGCAAGCACAGACTCGATAATGTGCCGCTTTGCGTGCTTGTCCGGGTTACGATCGAGGAGCCCATCAGCGCTTCCTGCGGTGATGGCCGCTGTGAGGATGCGCTTGCCCTTCTCACCCGTCCAGCCGCCTGGCTCCTTGCGAACACGCCAGGCCTCAGCGGCTCCGGCAGCCAACGCTGCCTTGACAGCCTGAGCAATCCGGTCCTCGCTCTTGTCATGATGTTCGCGGTTTCTGCGACGGGATGGAGAGGAAGATGAGGGACGGAGATGGTGGTGATCCTCCCGGGAGCGACTGCGATCGCGATCGCGACGCTTGCTGGTGTCGCCGCTCCCATTTTGCTTGCTGGCAGAAGATCCCAGCGCGCCTCCCAGAGCACTAAGAGCCTGTTCGCTCAGGGACTTGCGACGTCTGGGAAGAGGAGAAGGGCTGCGGGACGGGGAACGGCCCGAGTACTTCGAGGGACGGTCCCCTGCTCTGGTCGTCAGCCTTGAACATACTAGCCATTATATCTTTGTTTCAGAATGCAGCTACAAAGCTGGACAGTAACATACGTCTGTCATCGTAACGCTTGGATCGACAACGGCTATCGGGGCGATAATAATAATAGCCGTCACCATAATACGGATCGCGGCCACCGGTCGAGTGTGGTCTGCCCTCGAGGACCGTCCTGCTGTGCCGCGGTCGGCCATGACCATAGCGGTAATAACCAGGGCCGTACTCGCCGGGTGCAAAGTCGCGATGCGCCTCTTCGACGAGAGAGTCGTCGCTGTCGTCGTAACGACGACGGACAAAGTCCGTGTCGCGATCGCGGCCCTTGTAGCCGACGTATGGCTCGTCGATGTAGCTGGGACGAGCGTATCTATCTCTGTCGCGGGATGGGCGATGATAGCGGCGATCGTCGTAGTACGACATTGTGGTGGGGTCAAGAACAGATAACGAGATGATGTGTAAGGAGATGGAAAAGAAACAGGTACCCCGACACAGGATGCTGAATAAAAAGAAAGACGATGGATATGAGAGTAATCTCAAGAAGATCAGCTCCGATGCTCTCCTACCCTTCACCTGAGCCCGCGCAATGGTGTCTTGTGACGTGTGTTGGGTGGGAGCCTCAGGCTATTGGCATGAACAGCCCTGGACAACTGATTGATCGAGCTGACGAGATTGTATCCCTGTGCTTTCAGCAGGACGGCGACTCGTATGCAAGTTAATCTTTGCCGTCATGCAGTGAACCAACAATGTAGAGAGAAGTTCGGTCAGGAGTGCTTCTGGAAACAGATGTTGTCAGCTAATCCTCCGCACTGCATCTGTATGGACAGCACTAAGCAGATTTACCTGCCAGACTGTGCTGTCGAGACTCTAAAGTGGCGCGCAACTGCGCCTCGTCTCATCGTGAGTTTTGGTGCCCTTGGCTGCAGCCCAGTCCTGAGCCTGAAGGACCGGTCACTACCTATAACTTGCGTGTTCTGCAAATCCGATCGTCGCGGTGGAGCGCAGTGTTGGACGAGGAAGGCTGATGGAGCCCAAGGATGGGGCTGTGTTGTGTGGCTGAGCAGACAACGTCAACGGACTGTCAATTCGTCTCGATCCTCCAAGATTCAGCTAGGAAGGAAAGAAAAAAAAGGAAAAGAAACTATTATTAATGGCTGTAATGAGAAGAGAGAGAGAGCTGAATTGAGTCGGTGAAGTCAAGCATGGGAAGTAAAGAAAGAAAGAAACATGGGGAGAGAGCTTCACAAGGTGGGACAGGCAGCATCGAGAACAACGCCCCTCGTGCAACGTCACACCTCTTCCTCTTTGACTCTCTCTGATATCACTTAACAACATCCTGAAGCCGTGATCTCAGAGATCACAGGAGGGTCTCAACTCGTCGACTGCTCGGCCTGTGAGATGACCGCATCGCATGCCATCGCTGCGGGACGAAACGCACAGTGGTTGATCGGGGGAAGCTTTGTGCCTGTCGCTTACTGTATTCCGGGTTTGTATCCATTGCGCGTTCCATGGTGTAGTCTACGGTGAATGACCGTGGGACACAGTATCATGAGTACAATGGCATTGTGTTTCCGTGGCCTATCCGACCTACAGGCTGTCATACTCACCAACTGGCGAGATCGTTTCCGGTATGCGGCGTATGTACCTACTACGTATCATCTGCCATGTCTCCAGAGCTTGCATAGCATATTCAATGGAAAATAGATAGACATAAACGAAGGGTGTTAAAAGCACAGACCCAACGGTCTTCCCTTGCTTCATATTAAAAATAACCTAAGCATCTCAAAGCCAAAAATGCCTCCAGACCCTGGTTTCTCCATCGGGTCCTAACATGCCATATATTTTCCGAGAAGCATCTTCCATCGTTCTTGCCCGTCGTTGGCACATTTCCTTCTCTTCAATCAACTCTTTTTTCTTTTTTTCTCACGTGGCATCGTCAAGCCATACCCCGTGACGAAAGAATACGTACAAGTAAAAAGCAAAAACAAAAGAAAAGGCTAACGAATGCAATGGGGAAGATCACCATAATAATATACAATGCCTCTCAAAAATACAATCAAGAAGCGAAAAGAGCAGATACACAGGTAAAGGAACTACATCCTTCCTGTGTATCAGGATCGCAATTAACCCAACCTTTCCAAAGGACTCAACTTTGACATTCCGCAGACGCCTTGCTTCGCAGTGGACCCCGAATCTAAGTTTTGTGCACGAGATCTCCCAACCAGTGGGCTCGCGATTCCATTGGAAAAAAGGACTCAGTCAAAAAGGCAAAAGCAAGCGCGATCCCAGGAGTCAACTTCCAGATCCTGCTGTCCCGCTGTCCAACGCTGGGATCGGCCATTCTATGAAATAAAAAGTTGTGAAGCTGGACCGCGCTGCGGCACACTTTGACAGCTTTGGTCGCTTCCCAGTCGCTGTTCACCGTTGATAAGGAGCAGAATTGGCCGCTATCAACAGAGCATTCAGGCTCCCAGCTATGCTGCCAGATCGAGATACTGCGTATTGGCCCGCAGGGTCATGCTCGTCCAGCCGCATGTTGGCACCGTTCAGGTATAGAAGTTGGGATTGCCGGCGTTGATGCAAGTCTCCCGCGAGGTATGGATTCTCCTCCGTAGTTGGGGAATTCAATCCGCTGGCGCTGGAGTATCCGTCCCCGTCAGACTGAGACTGACTCCGCGATCGGACATGGCCGCGGAGTTGGTCCATGCTCTTCGCCCACGTCTTCCGTTCACCTCCTTTGTCTAGCCTCGATGTCATGTCCTCAGAGAAGGTCCGATGTGTCCGTCGGTGCTGCTTCATGTTGTCTTTCCGCGTAAACGCTTTGTTGCAGATAGGACAGTGGACGCTCTTTTCCCCCGTATGTTTCTTGCCATGTCGTGCAGCATGCCCCGACGTCGTAAACGTTGCTGTACACGCGTGGGTAGCTGCGTAGGGGCACGGGTATTTATTCTTCTTGTTCGCCCTCGGTGCAGATAGATCCACCGGCCCGCCCAGCACCGGCTGTGAAGAGGCGGGCTCGACTGAGGATGTCACCCCGCCAACGACACTATTCGAGGGGCTTGCTTGGGGGTACAAGCATGGAGCAAGCTGAGCATAAGTGGCATGTGGAGGGGCAATTCGATTCTCCGTCATACAATTGTACACGTATTCTGACGTAGCGGACGGAATCTGTTTGGCTTCGACTGACGAAAGCGGAGCTAGTTGAGGAGGCGGTGACATCGGGGATACGACGGAGGAATCTCGAGAGGAGTTGCCGTGGGGTTCTGAGGGTGATTCTCGCTGGTGCGTAGCTTGATATGTGTATGATGGAGTTGAGGAATGGTGCTGAGATAACCTCGGCGGTGGGCGAATTGCAAAGGAAGGATTATCGTCATTGTTCAAAATTGAGACTATGCCTGTTCTACAGCCGGCCATTACTCGAAGTTCGAGGGCAAGCAATATCCCGTGACGTGGAGGAGAACCTTGAATCGACGAAGTCAGATTGGAGAACAGCGCAGAAGCATTGAGCCCCAGGTGCTCGAGCAAGAGTAAACCACCGGGACAAAAGGGAAAACGGGCATGCAAGATGGTCCAAGACGTCTCCTACCTCGTGCAACAATGCCTGCAAGGTGATGACGGCAGAACCGTATTGTGACTGCAGCCTCAAAATCACTACAATCCTTCACCGGACTGCTGGTCAAGCCCTGCTGTCCAACGAGGCTTCGCGGCAAGTGGCTAGGTGCAGAAATACCAGGGTCCTGGCTACGCCGCGCGGGTGAGAAGCTGGATGTATGGGAATGATCTCAAGCCTGTCAAAAGCAACGGTCGTCGATCTGGGGAGACGCGTCCGCGGCCGCAGTTGCAAACTGGTCCAGCGCTCCTGCAGCGCAAGGAATCGAACAAGCTGGCAAAGCAAATGTATGTAGCTCTGACCACAATCTCACGGAGAAGTGCAGAGAAGTGAAGTTATAGTAAGCGATTGGCAGCGACAAGGCACGAAAAACAGACGAGCAAGTAGTTGATTGTGAAAAAAAGAAAAGAGGGAAGGACTATATAATAATAAAAGTTTCGGGACCGGAGAAGAGAAAGAGCAAGAGCAAGACAGCTGGAAGTGGAGGAGAAGAGGATGTTAAGCACTCGATGTCAGGGAGTAAACAATTGGGCCGGAGACTGCACAAGCCCAGCCTTGGTCTGCTACGCTTGTCCGGGACGAGCCCATCATGATGACTGCTATCCACAGGGCTCTAGGATGGTTGATGCCACCCCGTGCACGGCATCTCTGACAGGGCTGCAGCGGCATCCGCACCGGGCCCGGCGTCGAACATGGCGTCTGTGGCTAGGATGCAGCGCATGCCGTCGACAACAGGCGTCTGGGGTCCTGGGTCCCTGCTGGGACGTTCCCGCGAGGCTGACGCTGCGGACAACGGCCGGCTCCATCAGACGTCCGGACCGTACAGGCTGGGGCTCTGTATCGCACTGCTGCCGTCGGCCGTCGGCTCTAGGGGAAGACTGAAGTGAACCCCCTGCCCCGCAGACAATGGATTCTTGACTTTTTAGCCTCTGCTGGAGCGCAGAAGCTTTGCGCGGCGGATCCAGACCCTGGGCTGTCGCGGCATGGCCTCGAAGCTCAGCGTCGGTCCATCAGATCCACCGTTAGCCTGTGATCACCGCAGTCGAACCTGACGAGCGTCGTAGTCAGCATTTATTAATATTCCGGACGCTGTAAACTCCGTAACAGCAGATCTTGGGCTTGCGAGGAAGAGGCTTAGAGCAGCGCGTCCGGGCAGATCGTCCTGCTCCCCTGGGACCTGGTATACCAACTTTGGGCTTGTGGATTCGATCCAGCCCGTCTCGACTCTTGACCCCTGCTCGCTTAGTTAACTTCATGCTCCGCGACGGCGGATGTCCATACCATACGCAGTAGTACGTAGTCCATGTTCTCCCTGTTCATGCTCGGTCAGCGCACCGACGATGGGCTCGCCCTAGCCCTTCACGTATCTGCTCCAGGTGAGATGCGGATCTGGAGAGCCGTCCCGGTCGGACGACATCCTGGCCGTCATTGTACACAGTACCAAGGCGTACAGAGGAGAAGCATGGCAGCGGAGTTTTTTCTGCATCGTGCTTGTGGAACTCTCCAGCTTTCCAGAAGCTCTGCGGCTGTACGTTCGGAGGAAGAGCACCTCCGAGCGCAGCAACGCCGCGCTACCGTTGCCTCATCCCTAGAGGTTGCACCCGCCGTGTGGACCTGTTGAACGTCTGTTATTTTTGTTTTCAACGTCTTGTTCTTGTCAGAAAAATAGGATCATGGAGTTGTGGACTGCCTTTGCAGCGTCGAGCTGGGCGCTCTTGGCGGTTTTGGCTTCCCATAGTTGCGCATAGCACTGTGGAGCGCCTGAAGACCTCGGATCCTCGAGATCCATCTCAACAACAGCAAACTACCACGCGGCCTGCCAGTGCTGCTTGTGTGCAGGCCACAGTGCGCGTCGAGCTGCCATCTCGTGCGACTGTCCGTGGCAGATTGCGCATCATGGCATCTCTCCGGACAGCTATGCGGCGCTTCGTTTGCACCGTGCAGCGGACCGCCATCAGCATTTTCCTTACGGTGAAAACCTTTTTTTGTCTGCAGGGTCCAGGGGACCGGCGACCAGGGGATCAAGACCCACGATCTCTGCCGCGGAGATGGTCCGTCGAGGCTTGAAGCATGCCAAAGTTCCAAACATGCTGTGTACATCACTATAAGCACAAGGTATACACAGTAGTACCGGGCAGTCTTTACCAGTCCAAGGGTTCAACCTTCATCCCGACGGCCGCTAGGACCTTGAACAAGTGACTAATAGCTCTCTTCGAAATGGACACAGATGCCTGTAAGGCATGCTGCCTGCCGACGGGTGATCTCCATGCCATTATCCACGGAGTATTGTCTATGGATACTACTTCCAAAGTCTCCTTTGTGGGCATAGTGAAAGTACTACTCCAGCAGGCACGAGACTTCTTTCAAAAATAATGCGCCCTGCGACTCCATGCACACGATTCGCATGATCCTCGCCCCTCCCTGCTCCGGACTTTGTCTCAAACGGCTGAAACCAAGATATGAGGACCACCAGAGGGCTCGGAGGCGAAGGACGATATTGCACATCATTCTCCACCCGTGCCCAACTTCAGATCTCGTTCAATCCTTCCCCTCCGCAGTCTCAGCCGACTCCGTTGTGATCGAGTCCGGACCGTAAAGTTGTGGACCGTGAGTCCGTGACGGACTTCGTGAGACAAAATGCCAGCTCCGTCCCAAACACCAGTCAAGTCACTTCTTGGTCTCGACCCTTGTTTCTGACCAATCTGGAGGGATAAGCTCTGCACACGCCTCTCAGAGGCTCGGCTTGAGTCTCCACGCTTCCGGTTGGCTCATCAGTGCCCGACGAGCTCGGTCGGGATATACTGTTTAGTCTACCGTACGGAGAATAATCGAAGCTCGTCTCGAAAGGTTCGGCAATTTGTTTCAGTGTTGGTTTGTATCTACGGAGTAGTTTTCCCAAACCAGATGGGCTTATTCCGAGGTAAGCTTTCACAACGTCGACGAACAGCCTCCCTTACTGTCTGCAAATGCCAGCGGGTGTTTCCTGATCTTCACTACAGTATTATTATACTCCTTGCTGCTGCGTGAAGGATAATGGCGATATACTTCACACGGAACGATCCGCAATCAGCCACATCGCTAACTTCTCTGTCTGCAAAAGTACTGTACCTTCGTCTACGGAGTACTTCGTACATCCGCTCTCTACGGAGTAATGCGCCCTGAAATGCCAATGCGCTTAACCAGGGACCTAAATCAGATGGATGGCTACAGTCTACGGTGGATTTCGTCGGATTCAGGCACCCTTTCCGAAGCCCTAACTCCGCCTGAAGAAGGCTAGAGTGCGTATGGTGTGACGTGTGTGCTACGGACTTTGCACATGGCACTGGAGCATGGACCGCGCTTCGATCGCATTTGGCCCTTGGACATCTTGACACCTGGCCAGACGATAATAATAAGTGCTCCCTATGGACTACTCCGTACTAGTCAGGAGAGGCCACCGACACTGACCCAGATCAGCGCACCCTAACTTTAAACCGAAGCGACTATCACGACCCGTTGCAGATCATTTGTAGCGGCTAGCTGAACTCTTGAAGTTGTTTACGCTATCATGGACTTACTCCGTGACGGCGTGACCCGTCATTCCGGTCTGCCTCCTGAGCGTATTTTGATATGAGGACCCAGTCCCTTTGCTCAATCGGGATCGCTGTCGTCACCGCTGATCTATTCCGTATTCTGAAAAGTGCCTAAATGATTGAGGTCCGTTTTTGAGTTTCAACTCGGGAGGATGGAGACATGTGTACGAAGTACGAAACAGATCTCAGGACCTAGATGCTGTTGCGGCTAAGTACGGAGCAGAGTGCAGTATAACTATCTCCTAGACAGGTGCAGACGACTCATCCGCATCGATCCTGAGTCATCTGGATCCGCATCGGATCGGGCACCTCGGATCCCTAGGGCTGCGGCACTTGTTGACACTTGCACTCCTTAGTCCGTCCTGTTGTAATTAACTTCACAACACATGTAAGTTACCCCTGCCACAAGAGTACTGCAAGCTACCCAACCTTCCCAGATTTCTATTTCGATTTTAAACCAGCTGATCGGAAAGTGGTCACGGCATTATAGTCCCATGGAGGACGTCTATCGACAGAATAATAAATAGACATATAGACAAATACAGGCGCCATATTTGTAGTGGTGGGGCGTTCACTGGTACAGCGCGTCGAAACGCTTTGAATTTCGACCCACAGCTCCAGGGTCCGCTCCACGTAGAAGGTTGGAAACTGAGAACTGTTAGGTAGGCATCTCCTTGATGAGAGCTGCCTCCGCTTCTGCTCCCTACTCAATAGGGAGGTAGTTTGGTAGGTAATCATCTATCTGTTCGTAGTTTATTGGGGAGCCAGAGTGGATCAGACCAGATTAGACCAGATCAGGACTTGATCCTCGATGCTTTCTTCTCCCAGCCCACCGACATGCGCAAGCAAGGGGAAGAGCCATGAGCCTGTTCCATGCTTATTTCTGGGATACCCGCTTTTTAGCTATGTATGGTAAGCAGGAACGAGGAGGAGGACTTTGCTCAAACAGACTTTTTCCCCTCTTTTCCTTTCCATCTTGAGCTATTATTATTATTCTATAGTTTTATATCTAGGTATGTAGAGACCTAGATAACCACATAGCCTACCTTAAATCAAATATAATATATTCGATAATTAGCTATACTCCGCAATCAATGAGTTCCCAATACGGAGCAGATTCCAATTGACCTCCCAGACCTCCCCAGTTTTAAATGGTGAACCCCTGTGAACTTAAGGAGTCCAGGGATCATCGTAGCACGGCAAAACTGCGGAGTATCCATTGGACTGGATGCTCCGGCATATCTAGGTTCGGGACCCTGGCTGGCGGTGTCTTTCCCCGGCAGTTGTTTGAATTACGGTCGGGTCTTAGTTAGGCCCTGTCCAGTAAAGGACATCCGAATCCAGGGCATCAACCTGAAGAGATCCGGAAATCCTATTTCGTTATTCAATACGCAGTAGTAAGAAGAATTTCCGCCTTGAACTTCAGCACGGGTGCACCTTGCCCTGCGGAGCCGCAAGGCGTTCGTTAACAAGAAATGTTTATTCTGCAGATCCACGGACCATATCCTTTTCTTGGAAACGAACTGCACAATACCGCATCTACTCCCTACTCCGTAGTATCTCCGCTACCGACAGCCCTAAAACAGAGTGAACACCGTTTAAACTTTCCGAATCGCAATCTACCATCCGCCTGCAGTTACCGTTCATCCTTTTTCGTGACGTCGGCGAGTGGATTTAAATCTAACTAAAAATAAAAACTCCGCGAAGTCCGGTGATCAGGGGGAAACTGAAAGGGGTCCTCGAAAAAAACTAAACACCAACCCAACGCGGGAAAAAGAAAAAGGCGAACCTTGCATGGCCATCAATCATGTCGAGCCCTAAGTTTTTGTTCTTGATCTGGCCGTCCTGGCTGCTAGTACCAAGGGACTAGTTTAGCTTCACTCTCTCTTCTCCACTCTGGAGCGGCATTAGTAGTCCGGGTGCATCGTCTTTGACTCACTCGGGGATAGATCAGGTACTAGCGCTAAACGGCTGTGCAGATGTGGATGAAGATTATTGTTTGCTGCGGCTGGGTAGGGAAAGACGACACGAGACAAGATGAGATGACTTTTCGTTTTAAACTCTCTAGAGTCGAACGAAGTTTCAGACGGATGACTCTGATTCTGTTTCTGACTTCTGGCAGCGATTCTCATATGCGCGGAGGGATGATGATGATGATGTTTTTGTGTGAGCTCACATTTGATGGCCCCACGATGCGTTTCTTGATTTTCAATTGGCCACTACTACCTTGGTGTGCCCCGTGGTGCGGCAAGGCCATCATACGGCTCTGAGAGCTGAGAAATGGCCCTCGGAATGTATACATACTTAACCACAACTACCCATCCATGAATAACTTAAGAGCTTTTCTCCTGGTCAAAAAAAGCAGATTATATTACGGGTTATTCGTTTCTAACTGAGGTCTATTTTGTCCACATTTCTTTTATAAAAGCCAAATTTACACACCTACATGTATAACTAACTGTAGTATGTACTGTACAGCCCATAAGTTAAGCAGGGCATCTAGTTAAGGCTATGTTATCACTTTCCAAAACAGCAACAAGGTTAAGGAAGGACTCACCTGTTTGAATTTGGACGGTGATTGCCAATATCCAATTCACTACTTACCTCCATCCGCCTGTTGGAGGCTAGTTGGGGTAGTAACTGCCTGTTCTTATGAGCGCTGTCCGTTGCAAGGTGAATGCGTAGTAGTTTGCACATTTCTTGCTGCAAACCAGTGATGGCTTTGTCTCCAAGTAACTGTCTAAGTTGGCTAACTTAGTCTCCAAGAAACCCAATATATTTCCGCGTCAATCGCATCTCCATCTCCTCCAGAAGGCAGGCTCTGCTTCTCAAATCAGAAGTCCTCTCCATCTCAGCATTGGAGCAGGCACTGTGGAACTGTACGAGGCAGAAGCTTTGGACACCTCCCAAGGCTTATCTCCAGATCATCGGTATGCACCTGGTGGAAAAGAATGCGGCCAGGAGACAGAGACAGTCGTGGATTTCGATATCTGGATTGATTGCTCGCTGGATGGTCAGCTCGACGGTGTACGGTTCAAGGATGAGAGCGGCACCGTCATGATCGGAACTGAGTTATCTTGAAACTCGACGTGGAATTGAAGGTCTGCTCCGTGGATGGTGCGCGAAGCATGTGAGAGAAACCTCGCAAACAAAGAGGTATGTCATTTTATATACAAACACAAATATTGTAACGGACTTATTTTCTACTGAGACTACTTCCTTCTCTGAAAAGCTTTACTATCCGCAAAGAAGCCGCACCATGCCACCGTACCACTATATCCGCCTGTGTACAACATCTCGTCGCCAATCAAGTCGCCTACGGAGGCACTACGACTGTGGAATTCCACAATCCCGGGTTGCAAGTTGATGTACCGTCCCTTGATGGATCTAATACTATACTAACAATGACTACAGCCACAATTATTATGAGCTAGGAAGTGACTGGCGTTTTCGATGGCCATTTGAGCACTACAGTCCCAGTGTGCGTGAGGGGCATTTGGGAAACTTCTCCATGGGCCCAACTCGTTAAAAACGCAATGACAGATAGGCGGAAAGGGTGGCTTACAATCAGAGACCAATAGTTGCGCTGGATATGTCACCTTTGCAAGGGGGCATGAGCAGAGATTCAGGGCTGATGAAGACAACACATTATCACGAGTGGGGTTGCGATGAGGACGACGATTAGATAGGGTCAACACCTAGGCCAGGTAATTATTTGCTGCGATAATTATCCAGCGTCCAGTTTTCTTAATTTATTTTCTTCTGTATATTGTCAGGATTTATCTACTGCTCTTTCTTTGACGAATAATTTAGAGAAGATATGACTTGGCAGGCAGTCATAATGAATGACTAGAACCCAACATATAGGCTCAATAACTCCCTATACAACATCGAATGAATTCCTTAAAGCTCAACTTAGACCTAAGACTGGACGTAACCGGTGGAAAAGCCTGCGAGTAACGATCCACTCCATGACGTAGAGAATAGAGACCTAATTGACGTAAAGAACTATTGTTAAAGAAGATGATGAAAGGTATCCTTCAAGTCCCTGTTGAAAGGTTCCCATCGGGGATTAATCTCGTTCTCATGTGGGCTGTTATGATCCCAGAAGAATATATTCACCTGCTCCAAAGACATAAGCCGTTGGCTCTTGTTATCTCGGCTAATTTCTGTTTTGTTCTACATCATTTTAGACATGTCTGGTGGCTCAATGGATGGAGCATGAGGGTCCTGCGAACTATTTGGAGCGTCCTTGACCGGCCGTGGAAACAGTCAATAAGGTGGCCCCTAGAAAAGATTGGACCGTTTCTCTAACCAACCTTCCCAGAGTGCTACACAGATACCTGTTATCAGAAGGACCAACTGCAGATCATCACCAATGGCTTTCACGTTTAGTCCCGGTGCTGAGTTGCCCTCCGAAGTGTCTGAAAGGGCTCTGTCTGGGCGTAGAAATTGGTTACTCCTAGTCCTGGAAACATCGGAGTATCGATCGATCACATCGATGCTGCGTCTTGTCATCGAAGCGATTGCCGAACGGTGACCGGTGATTGGGTCAATCACGCAGAAGATGAATCTCTTGTCTTGATCTGCCACAGGTCCCAACGGCAGTGACGCTGCCGACATGGAACGACTCCCTTTTTCACATGGCATCCATTCAACTATCCTGTTCTGCACACTCTCATTTGCCGCAACAAATTCATAGCGACCGTTAGGATGATGGATTGCATCCCAGGAAGGACCAAATCTGAGGATTACTTTTCCGTTCCCGTTCCTTCTTGCCTCCTCCTGGGCCTGACAGATAGTTGCGATTACCTCTCCATCCTCGTTGCATCCATCTTTCCTCGCCTTGGCGCTGTCATGGCCAATTACCTCGATTCTAGCGTACGAATCGTTCAAGCCCGCTCTTGGATGGCAGTGACCCACTGCACCCTTTCCTCTGAATGCTGCGGAAATTATTTTGTCCAACCTGAGTCCGAAGCCACTTGTCTGCACTACGTCAAGTACCGGTTCCGGTCGAGCGGTATGGTCGATCTGCTGAAGTTGGAGAAGTAGTCTCGGGCGGGATCTCAAAATTCGTGGAAGAGATGTCGGCGGAGGAGGCGCTAAATAAAAGGACGTTTTGAAGCGCGACTGCTGGTCGAGAAGCACGTCGTGAGATTCGTCGTTCATGGGATGAGAGGATGTATGAGCATCTCTGAATCCTTTCTGAGACTGCTCAGGCTTAAGCATTGTAAGTAGAATGATCCCTCTGTCTCTGGATGGCCTGAAAGAGAATTGATGAAATTTGGTTGAGAGGATATGCCCGATACCAACCGGCACGACATAGCAGCGTTTCCAGACAACTATTTAATTTGCACTTACCAGCCATGACAGCCTTCATCTTTCTGGTCAAGCTGAAGAATCTAATGACTGTTGACACGCCAAGAAGACGAATACAACCCTCGTATACTATGCCCATTTTAGACTATGGTACGAGCTTATAGTGTCCTCACAAGAGGATTGACAATGCCACAATAGATACGATCGCCAGTCAGGTTAGCAATAATGGGTTCACGGGTGGAGGCTTTCAGTTACTACTATGGGCGTGCCTGGCCTTCTTATCTTCCCAGTACTTTGTCCCTTTGGCTGTAACATTCTTTGTGCAGACATAGTCCTTTGTCCAAATACATTCAAGGTCTCTGTTGAATCTGGCAGTCCTAAACGGCCGAAAGACTTTTATCTGCGTAGGTCAGATGAGCCAGGACATGCTGAATTTGGGATCTGAATCAGTTTCTCCATAAATGAAATACACTTTTATTGGGCTGTTTGAATATCCTAGGAAGCCACTAAAGATCCGAGGCGCAGGTATATGTCGAGTGTGTCAAAGAGCTGATAAAATTCTGAAGCCAGAAGACATCAAAGAAGTGTAGTTGCCAGGTACATACCAGACGGCTAAACTACTCTACGAAGAAATAGAAGCACCAAACACATAGTCTATATATATATATAGGTACTTTACAGGCGCAGAGTATACCTTGCTAGTTTGCTGTCTTGCTAAATATGTCTGCTTACATCAAAGTAGTTTAATAGTACCCTTAAGTCTAACAGAGAGACTGGATCAATAATAAAAACTGCTGCCAATAAGTAGAGATGAGAACAACATTGTTGAACGGGGCAGTCTTAGACCACTCATTGATCACTACCTGCAGGGTCTCATTTGACCAGATCCATTGTCTTGTTCAGCTCCGTCAAAGGGTCATTATACCCGCTTTTTTATTAGGGCTGTTTGAAGGTCTCGGATAGCAGTCAAAGCTGCGATAAAGGAAAAAGGATTATTAGCGAAGGCTTCTCAAATAATCATAGGCAGTTCAGAGGAGGGGATTATCTATAAACAAAGGCCCTGTAGTCTTCCAGAATGCTTCGAGTCCTCGCTACTCCTTGTTCCTTCGTTTCTAGGCATTTAGACGAATGAACAGTTCTATTCTTCTTGAAGTCCCTGTGTTCATACATGCTGTACTATTCTTTTTATTGGCTGTTGGCTCAAACGTCCGAACGCCATATCTTTGTCATCACCAGTCGGCTGCACAGCAGAGTACAGGATGTATTGTATGGACTGTACAGTACATAGTACAGTACTTTGTTCACATCACGGTTTCTGGGTCTGGGAACTAAGAAAGAAATAAATAAACAAGTATTCAAGATGACTCGAATACCACTGAAGATCAAGCTAACTGGCGTACTGCGCATACAGCACTCCGTACGCATGTATCGGAAGCGTGGAAGCAAGATATGATGCATCAGATGCATCAGATTCTTCCACATTCTTTCTGGAAGACTCTCTCACATGATCTTCCGTTTCAGATTTGATGGAGGCATTGACTCGTTTCAAATCCTTATGTGGATAGATGGATGCATCCTGCAAGGGGATGACTGACTCTGCCGCAGGATAGTAACCGCCGAACACGATCTCATCTATCGATCGATATACTCCAGATTATCTACGGAGTAACTACTGAATTTTTTTGTCCTTCATGGAAGCGTGAGAGGCGCCCCTGTACTACATCATTTTCTCCGCGCTGTCGTGGCTCTTTGCGCCGTCCGCCTCGTCCCATTTAAATAAATACTGTAAGCAGCGCGGTTCTTTGTCCCCATCCCTCCTTTCCTCTCCTTTTTTTCCATGGCTCCTTGCTCACTTGCTCTAAAATTTTTATTTTGGCACTCTTCCGCTTGCCGTGTGTTCCCGCACTGATTTGCCAAATCGCCCAGGATGGAATGGGGGAAGGCTCTTGTGTTTGCAGAAAGTGGATTCTTCAATATTAAAAATAGCACACCCTTACTGGGGTCTGTAGACTCGTGATTAGTCTGCATAGGAGCCAAAATTACCACGTAATCGGAGTCGTGGTCGTACTTGTATGTGCATACGAATACGAAAGTATACGTAATCCTGGCCCCATAACTGCCCGACGACCTACCCCGACCACATTGATGGGGAGATCGGATAGAAACGACCAATCAAAAGACAAACTAGCTAATTTAGCAAGTATCCAGCCATATGTGAAACATTGTGCGGAGTTTCTCCGGAATTTTACTTAATCTTATTTTTGTTTTAGAACGACTGTTAAGCCACCAGACTGAATTGCCAAGAAGCACCCAAACTACTTTACATGGTACTGTTTACGAATCCCAAGAGTGTGGCAAAGTAAGACTTCATCCTTTATCCTCCATCGTCTGTAATAATTGGATCAGATGTGCATAATCAGATTAGTCAGTTCTTTAGGTAACTACAATAACCAGAGACACAACCGTAGGAAATAATACAACTAGCTCCTTACTATTATTCAATTACGATCTGATCTGTGCCAAGAATCTGGGTTGAATTAAATTTTGTAAAACTGAAAAGAGTGACTAGGATACGATTTTTTTACTAAATCAAAACAGCGCGGCCGCCAATGTAGATTTCTGCTCATTTAAATTCTTTCTGCGCCTAAGATCACGTTCATCCGCGCGTGGATTATTAGACCCCCTCACCGGGATTTGTCATGCCATGTCGACCGCGAGACTGTCTATGTTGAAAACCTCACATCAGAACCTGCCACACGGGACATCATCGCAAGCAGTCCTCTTGAGATCAAGACACCAGCGGGGTCTGGCCTACCTGTAGCGGGACTGGATGTGGAAAAGACGATGTAGACAAATTGATCATTTTCAAACTTAGCTTTGAATGCAAATGAATTGGCCTGTAGAAGAGGGAGGCAGGCAGTCCCCAAGCTGGATACAAACGGGACTGCGTGTTGTCCGGGGGCGGTGTCCCGGATCAATCGAGCAAGTCCCTCCATATGGCTCTCCACATTACCCCTGCCGCCACGGAAGATATCGAAATGACATGATATACTGATAAAAAATATACATATCTGCAACTATAGCATTCGTTTCTCGTTCTGGTAGCTGTAAAACTGAGTCTTTCGAACTTAAGATCAAGTTAACATTGATTCTGGCACTGTGGAATCTCCGCGGTATCTCCACAAAAAAGCGGAGGGCGATAGTGACCTCTAGAAATTAGAAAACGGTCTACAGGGCTAAGTTATTGCAACTGGCATCCTGAAAAGGCTCAAAGAGAGCCACTATCCACACTGGGTTATCGACAACCCATCAGACAAATCAATATATATGCGTCTTATCAGATTTGAATATCATTGCCTCGGCCTCTGTAAATTTATTATCCCTGAGATTTGATTCGACAGTATGCAATGAGGCTTCATTAGAAACAACCTTTAATCTTGCTCAATAACTATCGAACTCATTCCTGTGTCATTATACCGGTAGAAATTCACGTATCGCCCCACGGCGACTGCACAATATGCTTCATAATAAATATAGGTCCTGCCCTGATGGATTCCCTTCAAATAGCGCTCCAGCTGTTGTCTCCGTGGTCGCCAGGCTGAATTCTGGTTTTTATACTGTATAACTTTTCACTGCTGCTGTATTGATCTCAAAAAACGAAGATATAAGGGAGACAAAAGTAGCTTGACACTAAAGTAGATAACAGCAAAAGTAATCTGCCACCGAAACGAACTGACAACGGTCGCCGGCCCCAGGGACAGTCCTGGTCCGGATAAGGAGAACTGATCTTCCCCCAGAAGCGCCGTTGCCATGTCATTTCTTCAAGCTTGTGGAGGAAAAAAGGCCGAGATCCGTGACGTGGTATCCAGCAAAACACCAAAAAAACCGCTTGTCGTCTCCTTTCCTCGAGTATCTTGTCTAGTGGATTCCACAAGATATATGTGTTCCGATCTGTGCCCACTTAACCTGTATATATGTTCCAATAAGATCATTTCAAAAGTATTTGAGCTTTAAAGCCAAGCTTCTCTGCCACATAAAATTTTAAGAGTTCAACAGAAGAGGCATCAAGCTCTTAAAAATTCTCTCTACAGAGTTGAAAAAGAGAGAGTTGCTGTCAACAGTAGATTAGATGAATAAAAGCCTTTCAACTGTAACACAGCTGTCGACTGCTTTGAATCAATGAGGTGGCTAATTTGCGGTAGCTTCCCCAGCGAGGGGAATGTATGTACGAACTCAGATGACGTATCTTTGGTGTGATTCGCACAAAAGAACAGTGAGAGGCCAGAAAGTCCTACAGGAGAAACGGGATTGGGGTCAGGATTTTTTTTCCTCTCCAGAACCATTCGGCGAAAATAGGAAGTGGAGATGTGAGATATACAGAATATACAGATGGGCCTATAACAAGATAGGCTGAACCAAGAGATCAATCTGTAGATATAATAAAAATCTCGGAACAAAATTCCATGTACTGTATATTATCTTGTTTCGAATGTGAATAAGACTACGGAAGAAGTCATGCATGCCTGCGTGGCTCTTCTTGTCCTGTGATTCCACGCATCGGGTCCACAGGTATTTGAAATTTCAGCACAGAAGGGCAATTGTTCCTGCATGCACACCATTCTGCTGCGTGCAGCCGCAGGCGTAAACAAAATAGTATTTGATGCACCTTTAAGGTTCAATGGAGCAAATATGGTCAGTCTGAGAAAGAACTAACAGGGATCTGTCTCCTTCAATCAAGCAGAGCAACTGGAAATTTCTCCCACTTACATCTTGTTGCTGATTGAAGAAGGGAAGCGATGCCATTCTGACTCCACTCGGAAGAGCCAGTCTCTACAAACAAAACAAGTAAGTAATCTCGATCGACATTGATTTCAGACAAGTCTGAAAATATTACTAAGTAACACCAGACAAAAAGTAAAAGTAAGATCCCTGAGCATTGGCAGGGATTCAACTGGAAGCTGTTCGTAATGGTCGATACTCTCAGGCGGAATCAGAGAGGGTAGGGGAACCGTAGCCATTTTTCTATTCCTTGTGAAGTGCTTCATTCTGACCAGCGTTGGGCACAGGAAAGAAAAAAAGATTGTCACATGGAACAGCGGTATATAAACTCCACAGTAGTGGTGATGCTCGTCCATTATGATTACTGTCCCCAGGTTGTATAATATATTATCGGATTCTTGAAAAGATTAGAAAAGGTATGGTTATGGTTCTAGCGTTTAGTAGTTGAGTAATCTTAATGTATAGTTTATGTGCCCAGTGAGCTCGAAAGGTGAATTCCTGTTTCCTTATCACAAGTCGAGTACTACCTAGTATATACTAGGCTTGCGGTGAAGCAAGGAACTCTCGAGCGCCTCGTTGCAATAGGAAGATATGCATATATAGGTATATTGGCAGTACGAATTGCCCAAGGATATAGTAGCTTATATTACCATCTCAGCTGGCAGGGTATATATATATTTCTTGCAATATATATAGTACGTAGGACCGGTGTTCTAGGATAGGCGATGGTGAAGATAATCCAAGTCCTCCATGACCTCCTAGTGAAGGCATACATGCACATTTCTCTGTCACTCGTACAGTACATTCAAAGGCAATGCCGGGGCCGGAACAGGTAGTGACCTACCTAAATGCCTATGTGAATGATAGATAGTAGGGAATCATTCCCTACTACTCCGTGCTACTACTAGGTAGCGCACCACAATACCAACCAAAAGGGGTGTGACCCCTCAACTGGTGAAGGATAACTTTGTTAATGTCAGAAACTGCGCTGTCTGCTGTCACCCCACAGTGCCCAATGTACAGTACAGGTACTTATTGCTGACAAATACCTACGAGGACCAGAGCAAGATCAATCGAGAATGAACCAAGAATTGAAAATAATACATTAACTTCGCTCAGCAAGAACGACAACATGGCACGCTCATTTGCTTCCCAGAGCCTGATAAAAAAAAATTCTCCGGTCCTTCAAGCACATTCAACCCAACCGGACATAAGCTCTTTTAATTGACAACACTCGCACATGGAGCTATCTACATATACAGCACATGCCCATACATTAATCAACAATCAGAACCCAGGTCGAGGTTGAGCGAAAACCGAATGAAAAGGCCTTCCGGACGCTGTCCAAGGCCGCCATATCCTCCAACTCCCCTGATTTAGTTTTATCCAAAACATGGGAACCGGGATATGAAAGCGACAGGTGCAGAAGAGAAAAATGAGCAATGGCCTACCATGAACTGGAGGATCGAAAAGCGAAAAAGTGATGTCCGGAAAATGCACAACAAAAAAGGAGAGCAGGAAAATAATGCATTCGACACCCAGGCCAGAACGTAACCGAAAAAAAAGGGAGTCTATGCTCCAACAAGGTCCGTAGTGCATTAATAATGCAAGGAACGGACCGGAAGAGCCAACAAGACAGCTCCAAACGGAAAGGAAAGACATTGGCGCCACAGAGACACCTGGGAGACACGCCCAACCTGAATCCATTCAGTCCGTTTTAGAAGATAGACAAGGTAAAACCCAGAGGCGCACATTTCCGTAAGGAGAGTTGGACCACCGGTTGTGCGGCAAAGGAACATATCGACAGGCGTAGCGTCATTACCTTGTCTGCTTCAACAAGGATACCGAGTGCGAGACAGGTGACGGGGAGCCATAGCGGTGTCAACGCTAATACGAGAGGGACGGACGAGACCCTCTTTCGCTTCGAGAGGAGCCATAGCGTGCAAGGGAGATCTTGACGCATTAGGAGAATGGGGTTCTTGGTCGGGAGATAAGTCGGAATATTTACAGCTGGCCCGCCGGACAAACAGGCCATTAGGTGTTGGTACCAAGGTTCAGCCAGCTCATGTCCGTATTGATGTTGTTGCGATTAGGCTGATCCTCATAATCGTGTATTACCACACTGGACTGGCGGACGCTGGAACGTATCGTATCATTGCCCCGGGATTGAATCCATGACCGCTCAGCCGGTGTCGAAGACCCACGGGGAAGAGGAGGAGCATATAGACTGGTGCTGTAGTTGCTGCTCGGCGGACGTAGCTGCGAGTTACGGAGATCCCTTGCCGACAATCTAGAGTCTTCATAAACGCTTTCCGTAATACCCGATGAGAACGCATCCGGTCGATCACGGTCATCGTCATCGTCTGAGGCAAGACTGATCGAGTCGGCACAGGAGATTTTGGCCGATTGACCCTGGTGAATACCAAAACCGCGGCCTTCTTTGTCCCAGGGGACGTGTTCGGTACTCGGACTGCCGGAAGGAACACGACTTATAGTTGTCGGGTCTGGTATTCTAAGATTTAGTGGTGTGACGCGCGCGGATACGCGAGGCCACTCGGAAATGTCGTCGTTATCGGACTTTGCACCATCGGAAGAGTCAGCTGATCGAGTGGAATCCATTCTCACCAGGTCCGTGGCATCATTGTCCTTGAAATATCTACTCCAGCCTTCGTCCGTACGTCGGTCACCCCGGGGAAGATCATCTGGAGAAGAACGTTGCGGCGGCCGTCGATCTGGGCCCGACATTGCACTCGTGGCACCATCTGTCCGGCCAGAGGCAACTGTCGTCAATGTGCTCTTACTTTGCTGATGGCCATAGCTCCGACTGAGGGTCGATGATGCCATATATTTCTCAGGGTCGAATCTGCCCGACATGATGGCGAAAGAGTCTGTCGACGGTACTGGACCCCTTCCCATAGGAACAGCAGATCGCGCGAGAGGCTCAATTCCTTGATCTTGGAAACTCAGCCGATCCTTATCATCCGAGCCGTCGCCATTTGGTCCTTTGCGTTCCATGTCCTTTTTCTTCTTCTTGAGCCGCGCGAGGACAAACAGAGCGACGATCAACAAGGCTGCTACTCCGAGGACGGATCCAAGGGTTGCACCAAGAATCGTATTGGTTCGGGTGTGAGAACTCTCACCGGAACCGGCAGCAGCAGTAGACGATGGGCTGGAGGTAATCGACGTGGCGGTCGCAGTCTTAGAGGGACCAGTTGTCGTGGCTATCTTGTCGCCATTAAACAACCTGCTCGCATTCACCCAACTGTTGGCTGATTGATCGAAAATGCAGATAGGGTCGGTTTCGCTCCCGCCAGAAATGACAACAAGCCCATTGTCGTCCTGCGCTAGGGAGTATCCGGTCCTAGTCACCCTTGGCGCAAAAGTATCATTATACGGAGGATAGTTAGCCAGAGTCAGGTCCCGTCTGCTCTTTGTGGAAGGTTGATTCGTAGATGACGTTGCGACGCCAACGAGTTGGCCAGGAGGCGCAGGAACACCACCGGCGTCGAGTAAAGCCACTCTCGTAACAGTATTCGGCGACACACTCATGTCAAAGATCTCCAAGACCTTGCTTCCATCGTCGCCTTGAACCAAGGCGCATTTCACCTGATCCGGGAGTCCTTGAGCGAGGGACGCACCCGAGTCCTCCCAGCCTGCTGTGGGACTGAACACAAAGACCTTTGTACTGGCTGAATCGCCACCCAGCAAGGCAGCTCTGCTATCATCCCAGGGCAGTAACATAGGTGACACAGCAGGCAGCGCTCCCTGTGAGTTGAAGGACATAATACCATATGGTGGAGCAGTGGAAACCAGAAATGTTTGGGTAGACGGGTTCGCGCTGTCATCCTGGGAACCTGCGTAGACGACAATTGATGACGACGTATTGAGATACGCGGCTCCATGGTAGGTGCGGTTCTGAATATCTCTGGTCGGTGGGTAGAGAGTCTCCCACTGCCCTTTTTGGAACGAATACCGCTGGAGACCGGCGTAGTCAGGAGAGTCGGTTGTGCCTCCAACCACGTAGAGCGCGGTCTGGTTGTTGTCCCCGTCAACTCCTCCCTTGACGCAAGCTGCGCCTGTCACACTCTGTCCCATCGGAAGCTGGTTCCATTTCCCGTTCAATTTGAGCGGCAAGGACAGAAAGGATTCAGGGGTGTAGATGTAGAGCGTGTTATCGTGGATGACGGAACAGTGGTCCTCCAGCTTAACCGGAGGAATTGGGAGAGACATATCGAACGATGGGTATCTTCGAATATGCCAGCCGAAGATGGATGTAGATAATGATATCAATGACCAGCCAACGAGCAGTTGGATGCCGATTCAATGAGCGGCAATGTCAAGAAAGGAGCGAAACGGAGGATGACTGCCGGAGTACTATCTCATGGTTAAACGGAGCGACCGAATTCGTTAATGAGCGCCTCGAGATCGATATCGACGGCTCTGCCAGTCAGTATGGAGAGCCCAATTGCCAGCGGTAGGACGTGAAGATAACTGTCTCGATCTCCCAGGATTCTAGTCCAGGTGTCTTCAGACTGTCGAGTTCGGACTCGCCTCGAAAAGGTTCTACGCTGGCTTGCGGAACTCTCTCCTCGATCCCATCCGAAGGGCGTGCAAATGAGTAGCAGCGCAATTGACCAACAAACGAGTGTACAGAGTCAACCGTCTCGGGGGGGAACAGTACCCAGGTACTCAGCACCGGTCTCAAACCGGCTAACAGACGACGCGACACGTAGAGACAAAAGAGGGTAAATGGGCAGATAAAACAAATGCCCTGCTTTCGCAGGACGGGAGTGGAATGGGCGCCGTGGACTGAAAGGAAACAGTCGACAGCTCCAGGAGAAGGACGGGAGGAGAGTTGGAAGATGAAACAATGGGGCACAGCTTTGGCCACCAGCCCGTTTAGAGGTCCTGTGAGGGAAACAATAATATGGGAGTCAGATGGACAAGGAGGGGCGAGACTGGAGCGTTGCACCTGGCAGAAGAAGTGCGCTGCACGTCGAACTACAAAAGGGCCTCGACAGCCGCAGGAGACGGAGAGGACGAAGGATGGACTCTGCCTGTCTTTGGCCTTTGAATGTTTGGAGCCCGAGGACGGGAGGGAGGGAGAGGGAGAGCGAGGCGGGGAGGAGAGAGACGGACGCTCTCCTGGCCGCAGTTTAGCAAGGGGCGCGCGAGTGACAGGCGAAGCGCGCCAGGTCTGCGCCGGCGTCCGGGCATCCAGCGTCCCTCCACCCTCCACCCGAGCATCGCTGCGCGATTATTATTCAGATAGGTATCACTGCCATCTTTCCGTTCTTTCTTGAGAGCAGACAGCCCTCGTACTCCCACGATCGAGCAGCTGAAACTTCTTCTGCTCTAGGAAGGCCGCGACGAACAGGGGTTCATGTCAGCCTGTGTCATGATGCTCTGGGAAACACCGCGTCGAGTGTCTCTCCAGGAGCCCACATGAAACCCACTTGTCGCTGCTTCAACGCCGCTGTCGACTGGTCACCTTACGCAGTATGCGCAATGTTATGATGTGCCTCGTCAACCGGCACTTCCAACCACGCCAGGAAGCATCCCACTGCCATCCGCGATGCAAGCAGGAAGAGTGGGACTGATACGCTCGAACGATCGCACATTATCATCATTTTGTCCTCACGACAATGCGATCAGGCTGTCTACTCCGTACTCGTACGCCGCTGGAGCGGCCATTATCAGGAACGGGCTGGCTGGACGCTGAACGTGTTATCATCCATGGTCCGCCGGTTGGAGCCGGCGGGCGTCCCCAGACCCGTCGTCCGATAGGAATCGCGCCGCCCAGCCCCCTCGCGATCGATTGCCCCCGAAGAGGGCGCGCGCTCTTCATACATCCAAGTACGGAGTAGTACGAAGTGCTACGTCAGTCGCAACTCCCAGCGGACTTTGTAAGAGAGGATCACAGGATTCAAGGAATTGACCATCATATAGGGATTCCATTGCACTCATCCCACGCGCCGCGCCGCTCACGAATAATAATGATCAAACAACCGGACAGCTGGTTCGGGTCCTCGCGGACTCCTTTTGGGGGGCCTTTTCTGGCAGCCAGTCAAGTTCTCAAGGAGCCCGAATGGCCCGGTGAGCGGCGGACGGCAACAAAAGTGATTAATCATTATTATTCGCTCCACGAGGCCCGTTAGGCTCCCCTGTCCTAGGCTCGTAGCCAGGAACAAGGTTAGCTGGTGGTCCTCGGACTCGAGAGACTTGCAGACGGCTAGCACAGGGGCACGACACTAAAATATAGCCCAACGCTGCAAAGCAGACGTCACTGGCCCTTGCTCGCCGGGGCTGTGTGACGAGCTGTGAGCTCACCCATGGTTGCCCTACTTACTAAACTACTACTGTACACTGCGCGGAGCAGACGCTACTTTGCCGTCTCACGCGGCATGGCACGTTCTTGTCCTGACAGGTCCTCGCGACACTCACCCATAGTCCTGGAGACTATGGAGGATGCCATACCGAAGTAAGCACTGGAGACGCGTGCAAAATTACTGTCATTATCACTGTCATAATGATGTCCTCTATGTCCCCTTGTTAACATCCAATGTGTGTTCAGTGTGCGATTTACGGTGTAAAAGCCTTCCAGGTCTTACACCCTAGAGGGCAATGATCCTCATAATGTTCATGTTGATCTACCCCACACAACAATCTTTTACATACAGGACCTACCCGACAGTACCGAGCTTCAACAGGCAGGAAAAGGAGCACTGGGTAATTCGATTATGCAAACCGATCGGAATTTCTGACATGAGAAATCTTGGCAACGACAACCTTGCAATATACAGCGCAACACTGGAAGCACGTGCCATAGCAATACTGGGTACTTCTTCCGCACTAAGCGCCCGCGCCCACAACATAACCTTGAGAATTCGGACCGGTTCTCGAAAAATCCAAGACGAAATCATGCTACACGGAATAAAGTTGAAAGCCGTGGTGATGCTCTGATGTCATTATTATTACAGGATCTAGACCGGAATGGCCCATTCGTGTCCAACACCCGATGTCGATCATCATCAATGCGATCTCTAGGATTCCTGCTGACTCTGAGCAGCTTGCTGAGCCGCTTGCTGCTCTTGCTTCCATTGGTGGGCTCTCTGGAGCAACCTGGACAGATTCGCTGCAGACTCGTCGTCCGCAGGGAAGACATAATCCATGTACTCCTCGTATCTGTCGTCGTCCAGCTTGCGCCTCTTCTTGACCCTGCGAGGCATCTGCTTCTCGATCTTGGCGATATCCTCGGGAGTGCCGTGCGTCTGCTCGAACGATTTCCAGGCGTTGAGCAGCTCCACGCGCTAGAAACTCGTTAGTAATCTGCCATCGGGGACAGGGAGTCCGAGGTAGGCGTTCGTGACTTACCTCCTCCTTGAGATCTTTCTCCTTGTACACCTTGTGCGCCCGCTCGAAGATCTTCCGAGCGCGGCGCTTGGCCTCCTCACTGACAGGTCGCTCTTCTTCTTCCTCCTCCTCTTCCTCGTCCCCTTCCGGAACGTTGATTTCAAACCGGGCATAGTTGATCCACACCTTGACATGGTCGGTCTTCTGCAAGAGACGCTCATATAGCTGCCGGACCTTGTCATACTCTCCTTCATACTCCTCAAAGTCGATGTATGCCTTCCACACGAGCTCTGGCATGTCCAACACCGGCTGGTCAATGGCAAGCTCGAATATAGCCCTCGCTCGGTCCAAGTCATCAAGGCCACGCTCCAGCTCCGCATATTTGATCCATGCCTGGCTGTTTGCCGGATTCCACTCTATCTGCTTTTCGAACAGCGTCCGGCACCTAACGAACTCGAACAGCTGACGCTCCAGATCGATGTAACCCCTGAACAGCTTGTCCTTGGGGCACATCCCGATTGCCTGGCCCAACGTCTTCCGAGCGGCCTGCAGATCCATCTGTCTAATCTCGAACTGGGCCTTCAGGAGCCAGATCTTGGCGAACGTGAACTTCTTGTGCGGAATGAGCTTGAGGCATTCCTGATATATCTGCCGCGCACGTTCTACGTCCTTGTTCTCCATTTCCTCCCACAGAGCGTAGAATATCCAGAGGTAGATGTATCTCCTCCAGTGCCGCTTCTCCTGCGACGGAGGGATCTGTGCGATTGCTCGTTCGTAGACATCCCGGACGCGCTCTACGTCGCCCGCAGTCTCCTCCAGTCTGGCGAAGTCAAACCAGATATCGTAGTTTCGAGGATTCTCCTTAAGTTGTTCCTCATAGTAAACTCGCCGTTTGGCCAGGATCACATCCTCAATGCCATCTTTGTCACCGAATTGCTTCTCGAATGTCGTGTAGGCCTTGTGAAGCGCCATAGACTTGGATCGAGGGAGCCGGTCCAAGGCAAACTTGTAGATTGCTCTTGCGCGCTCATACTCTTTGAGCTTCGTCTCGAACTTGGCGTAGGCGATAAAGAGCTTCTCGTCCATGAACTCCTCGCCCAGAGTCTCGATCGCCAAGCCGTAGACCTCCCTGACCATATCACTCGTTCCGTACTCCTCCTCGAATCGCGCCCACTTGATCCAATTCTTCGGCTCCGGGTGGACCACCGTGAAGCGTTGGAAGATGTTGCGGGCCCTCTCGAACTCGTTGTATCTCTTCTCGAGCTTGATGTACGCGCTCCAAGCACCCTCGTCCGGCTCCCACGACATCCACCGCTCAAACACCTGGCGGGTACCGGGGATATTCCCCAGGGTCTCCTCCATGTACACATACTTGTACCAAAGCTTGTCGACACGGGGCAGGATCGTGACGGCGCGATCGAACAGGTTCCGGGCATGGTTGATGTTCCGGTTCTTCATCTCGGACTCGATGTACCGGATCCAGAGCGGCACCGAGGTCGGGTTCACGTCCAGCGCGCGCTCGAAGATGGACCGCGCCCGCCTGAACTCCTTCTGCTCCAGCTCCCACTGCGCGTAGCGCATCCAGTTGTTCATGTTCAGCCGGTTCCGGCGCACATAGTCCTCGAACTCCTTGCGCTTGCGCCCCTGGTACTCGTGCAGCTCCTCGAGGTCCGCGAAGCGCTGGGTCGGCACCTGCAGCGCGGGCTCCTGCCTGTCGACCGCCTCGCGGAGCAGCTGCTCCGCGGAGATCTGCTGGGGCGCGGGGGCCTTGTTCTTGACCCTGGGGGGGCCGCGTGACGAGTCCATTGTGAGAGGTGTTCAGATGTTTATCCTCAAGGATGACTGAACGGCCGGTGTGGTTGCGGCGACGCAGCGAAGTTGCTGTGTCGGACAGGTCAGTGAAAACAGTCCGTAGCGGAGCGTCGGAGTCGGGAACTGGAGGAAAGTAAGAGAAAGATGATAAATTCTTCTCTCAGACCACGGAGCTCGTGCGCGGTTCAGCCTCCCCAAGCTGACCTGCCCGGTAGTCCTGGAGACTCCGCAAGAGCTCGCGGCGACGAGAAACACAAGAGTTGCAGCGCAGGTCTCTTGCGCCACCCGGACGGAGCCTCTGCCCAACTGGGGCGCGTCCAGGCTCGGCGCGTGGCTTACATAAGCAGATAGGGTCCGACTGCCTTCACGACCCCGGCCGTGGCGATTGCTCGACTTTCAACAATCAACCACCACAACCTCCGCTTTCTCTGGTGATTTCTCGCCAGCTTCAACCACCGTCACAATGTCGACCGCAGAGGAGCTCCTGAGGGACTTTGAGGAGGACGAGGAGGAGCTTGAGGAGGGACTGCGCGAAGGACTTAGAGAAGGCTCGGAGGATGCAGAGGAACCGGAGGATGTGGGAGGCGTGGAGGAGCCCGAAAAACCCAAGTTCAATGAGTTCGAGCGCGCGACGTCTGCGGCCGATGAACTCACGCGGCTACACAAGATGCTGCGCGACTACTACTCGATACGGTTCCCGGAGCTGGAGACGCTGGTCACGAACCCCATTGACTACGCGAAGACCGTTGCGATTCTGAAAAATGGCCCTCTCGATAACATCAAGGCGTTGGCCGAGTCGGCCGACAACATGGTCGGCGTCCCGCTCAAGTCCGTCCTGGATGGACCGACGTTGATGGTCGTTGCGGTAGAAGGAACGACCACGCGAGGGCGGGAGATGACCGAAGAGGAATTGAAGATCGTCCTGGATACCTGCGAGAAGATCCTGAAGCTCGATCGCGAGAGGACTGCTCTTGCGGAGAGTGTGCAGTCTCGTATGCACGAGATTGCGCCAAACCTTACGGCTTTGATCGGAGCTCAGACGGCTGCTCAGTTCCTGAACCAGGCCGGTGGACTGCTCGAACTGGCCAAGGTTCCGGCATGCAACCTGGCCGCGCAAGGATCAAACAGAAAGGAAGGACTGGGTTTCGCGACCAATGTCGGGATCAGGCACCAGGGCTTCCTCTACAACTCTCCCATCATCCAAGGTATCCCGAATGACTTGAAGCGTCAGGCGATGCGCATTGTCGCCGCCAAGATGGTCTTGGCCGCGAGAGCGGATGCCGCAGGCACCGCCCGCGATGGCTCCATGGGTGAGCAATTGAAGCAACAGTGTTTCCAGCGGCTGGAGAAGCTTACAGAGCCCCCGCCGAACAAGGGGCCGCGCGCGCTTCCTGTGCCGGATGATAAACCGTCGCGAAAGCGAGGAGGACGAAGGGCCCGTAAGGCCAAGGAGGCCGTCGCGATGACAGAAATCCGCAAGGCCCAGAACAGGGTAGCATTCGGCAAGGAGGAAGAAGAAGTAGGTTACGGCACTGGCGATTCCACCCGAGGACTGGGAATGCTTGGCCAGCAGACCGACAGTCGTATCCGCGCGACGCAAATCGACCAGAGAACCAGGGCCAAGCTCAGCAAGTCGAACAAAGGGTGGGGAGGAGTCACCCCTCTCAGCGGTACGGCTTCCTCGCTCCGTGGTTTTGGCTCTGGAAGCGCGACCGTTCTTCAGGCAAAGGGTCTCCGCACATCAGGTGTTGGCCCGTCTCTGGGGCCGGCCGGTACCGCGAGTTCGATTGCGTTTACGCCCGTGCAGGGTCTCGAGCTCGTTGATCCGAAAGTCCAGGCAGAGATGAATCGGAAGCGGAAGGCCGAGGAGGACAGATGGTTCAAGAGCGGCACTTTTACGCAGGTTGGCAACCAGAGCCAGCAGAGCGGCCAGAGCAGTCGGAGCAGTAATAATACTGCTCCAAAGGAGAATGGAGGATTCAAAGTGCCAGAACTGCCTTCCAGGAAGAAGGTCGACACGGGCGAGGGCAAGATGATGCCTCCACCCCCGCCACCAGTAAAGAAGTGACTTGTTTTCAGCAATTCAGCATGTATTCTCCGAAAAGAGTTGGTCGTCTTTCTATAAAGCATTTTCGAGGCGTTTGGGGTTTTCGGGGCTACACTGGATGACTAGTACAGTACATACTTGCATGATACCAGATCATGTTCTCCTTTTAGGACCAGGATTGGCAAGAGGAATATCTGCGTTGAAGTCCGACTAGTTCAATATTTATGGTCTATGTCTTAAATCGTGTGTATTGTTAATCGAATGGGGCTTTAATATGTAGTGCGTAGTGCTGTAGGGGGCCTGAATGGTGTGCAGTACAAACTTGCGCCACATGGAAAAGGCGATTGATGTAGTCGCCGGATAACACAATCTATGCTGGCGGAATTTCCATGGTAAATGCCCTACCACAATGCCAGATGATTATTACAATTGGTTTAATAAGGCGTGACATCCCCAGGTAGGCGAGATGGACGGGTGGCGGCTTGGCGCATGGTGTGATCGCCCCAGTTCAGTGACTAGATATTATTATTAGGCATTTCGACGGCACTCAACCTCAACACTGATCGACCGCTATGATTTTCAGCTCAATCTGTATCTTCCGTAAATAATTTCTATCTTACTCTTTTGGTTTTGGGTCTGGCAGCCATTGCTGAGAAGCTCGCGGAGAGAGCACCACTTTCTGATCCACCTAGCCAGGCCGCCGGCGCCGCTCTCCCGTTGGTCTTCAGTTGGCACTGAACTGCCCAACATAGCGTGGATTTCCTGCTAAATTGATTTATCATTCTAGAATAGAATGTGTTGTCCATCATGTTGGACGTGATGCCGGTGGAGGAAACAGTGCGCCGGGTGCGCACACATGCGTTCCGAGGTTCGCTCCCGTCGCACTCAATATTGCGTGCTTTTGCCGCTGCTGTTGCTCACCCGTCTGTGATGCCGTTTTAAGCGGCAACAGGGACGGATCTCAGTAGTTCCTTTCGCCTTCAAGGCGTTTCTCTTTGTCTCTTCCGCGCTTCGTCCGTCTTTCTTTTGAGTCTCTCTCTCTTTCTTACATGCCTGTCCATTCACTGAGCATTCGCGCATAACGTGCTCTAGATCTATATCCCAGGCCAAGGAGACCCTTTTCTTTTCTTCGTTCACTGCTGCATTCAAAGCAGTTGCTTTCGCGTACAAGACCACAATTGTACCATCTTGCTCGTTTGTCAATCTTTCATTCGACGGCAATTCTTTTCTCAAGAATTGAAAGAAATGGCTGCCGGAATCAAGAGCCTGCTCCCCTCTGAGCCGGCCCCGACATCAACCGTGAAGGAGAAAATCACACATTCTAAAACGAAATCATCTACTCTCCTGCACCACTCCCTAGTGACCTCTGACCCAGACGCACTGAAATTCCATGCCGCCGCGTCGCAGCAGCTGCAGATCGGTCAACCCCATGACGCTTCCGCAGCAGCCAAGGGAGGAGACGACCTCCTCATCGTCTCTCCCTACAACGAGCCAGGCCATCTCCTGGACCTGAAGACCCTCGACACGCCGAACCAGCTGCTGGCCAAGGCATTGACCATCTTCAAGCCCATCCGCGACGACTACGCCACCGCTCCGTACACGGAGTCGTTCAATTGGGAAGCCGTCATCGAATTGCTGCGCGATCTCTGCGCGGCAGAGGGATACCGGTGGCAGAGGCAGAAGTTCTACGTCGTGACGTTCCGATCGCGTCTGTTTCCCGATGTGGACATGCAGCAACTGCATGATCTCGATGTGCATTCTCACCGCGAGGCCACGGCCAGCGGCGGGCTGCTGAAGTACTGGTTCGGGACGAAGGACGAGAATCATCGGAATCTGGCGACTTGTATGTCTGGTCCTGCCCTTTCCTTTTCCTGCTGTGTTGTGTTTCTGGGATTTTTTTTTACTTATTTTTTTTTTCTTATCTATTTTCCCGAAATATTATTGGCTAACACGACACTGTGTGGCAGGCATCTGGCGAAGCAAAGCTGATGCCCGACTCGGAGGAACGGGCCCATGGCACCAGCGCGCCAGGGCCGCGGCCCGCGACTTTTACGAGCGAATCGTCTTCACGACGCTGAAGCTGGTCATCGACGACGGCGCCGCGGCGTGGGAGATCAGCGACTGGACGGAAGCGGACGACTAATTAACCGAACTCGCTAGCGGGAGCTTCTTCCATGGCGGTTCTATCCGCTGTCAAATTTTTGCATGTTACGAGAATAACGGAACAGTCATGAGTGATGTCCTTTCTCATCAGCGTTCAGCTGGATTTTAAGAACTGCATTTCGGGGTTTAGAGTATAGATACCTCTGGCGTTTATGCATCTGTTAAAGAAAAGATGCTAGCCCGAGGATGTCTGCGCGACTAGATCAAGATCGACCTCAATCGATACGACTAGGTGTGGATCGATGGCGAGCCATATCCGGGAGAACTGCCAGAAGAGATCAAAGAGTACCTAGGGGATCAGGGTGGGGATGGGGATGGGCATGAGCCTGCTCCGCGTAAGTATTTCTTTCCAACATTGATTATGGTTTGTCAAAAAAAAAGAGCCTATCTGACTTATTCTCATAGGGAGCATCCAATGGGTTGGCCCCATTCGCACCATCTTCTGGCTATCAGGATATGACGACCTCGTGAGAGCCGTGGACGACCCGGCCTATCGTCTCGAGGACGAAGTCGTGGCCGTCCCCCACGGTTGCCATCCAGGTGCCTTCTTGGTCCAGATACGGCGATGGGGGGCTGATACCCAGAGAGGTTATATACCGGCATATGGGATATCAATATTATGGCAATGACATTCGAATTCCAGCCTGGACTGGATTCACGATTCCATCACAAGTCGCTGAAAATGCAGTGTCCGAGCAGCGCATCGCAGATCTCTATCCCCTCAGTCGGCCACAGTGGTGCTTGCCTGAGACTGTCAAATGCGTCCGGCTTAAGAACGTGAGGAACCATGCGGAGTTTTAAATAAGGCAAGGAAGGCATTTAATGAAGATGGAGACACGGGTGCGGGCGGTCTCCTTGACCTTGACAGCCCCAACGTCTGTTTTCGAGGCTTGTCGCTAGCGGCCCTTGAGATGTCCATGTCGTTTTTCATTTCCATGGTCGATCCAGTATCCATGGATCAGGAGTTCGGGCCGGGAATCTACACAACAACGAATTTTGCAACAGCGAAGCAATATGCTGGACCAAATTGCGCTATCATGGTCTTCGACATTGAACCAAACAAATACTCTGACAGTGGTCTTAACGTGTGGCGACCCAGCAGAGACGAATGGAACCGGCTTACTGCGGTGTGGCTTAGGATCCCCAATCTTGCTGAAAGCGGATGGTATAAGTACTAGTTCAGATACTAGCATCGAGGTGCCGTGTCAGTACAAGACGTTGGATGTGATCATCGGGGCCCGTGTCGAGGGATCAGCACCGCGCGAGGAGGATGGGACGGGTTCCGGAGCCGCAGGAGAGTGTAGTGCAGATGAACTCTGCGAGTTATCGCGCGTGTGAGGTGTTGGGGAGGGCGCTGGTTGCTGTTGTTTATATAGATATCACTGGGGATTGAAATATTGAGTGAGATGGGGGAAAGTCTTCTCTTTATCAGATTGTAAGATAGAAAAATGCCTTTCACAACGAAGCTGAGGAACCCCGCCACTTGTCTTCCGCCAAGTTGTTGAATCAACGAAAACACGGAAGAGCAATCAAATCTAAATTATTCGGTAGACGGACAATATAGAATAATTCAGTTTAATGCACAAAGCCAAATGAGACGAACCATGATGATAGAGGGCATGACAATCGATAGCTATTGGATGGATTGACTAGTTTTCCGTCGACAGCGACAGCAAAATGGCGTGACAACTGCTACGACATCTTAGGGACTACAGAAGCTACTTGGCATCTCATCAGCGTATTCAAGTGCGTCTTATGGTCTAACATTGCCCGAATGGATCCGTTATCGTCGATCGCAATGGCTATGTAGATACTCGGCCTTATTGAAGTGGTCTCACGAGGAATCAGCACGCTGGTGAACTTGCAATCCCGATACAAAAGTGTCGGTCTTAAAGTCAAACTTCTGATCGGGCAGCTGTCTACGTTGAAGGCAGCTCTGAATCAGATCAACGACCTGATAGAGGCTTGCGGTATCCTGCAGAATCAACAGCTCGTTACAGATCTCGCCATTTCTATGGACTGCTGCGAAGCAGTCATATCCGTCCTCGATAGTCGGCTGTATGAGTTCCAGAAACGCCAATCTGTCGACCTGAATCTATGGAGCAAGACACAATTCCTATGGGATGAAATGACGCACATTGTACGGCTTCCATATCGCAAAATTCACGGTCGGGGTGCAGGTCTTGCGGTCAGGTAAGGGAAGAGTTTTGTTGGATTTTGCAGGCATTTCGATCAAGTGTATACTTAATGGAAGAGAACCTTGGAGACTTGTTGGAGTAACATGTTCTTACAGTTAAACGCAACCGGCGTGCTCCAAGCGCGCATACGGGAAAAGGATTAGGGAAGTTGAGATACCAATCAATGGTTGAATATAATTTCGGGGATGAAAATCTTGCAACCTGACGATGCTCGCATATATTTTACAGTAGCTGTCTAATTAATAATATTGACATGTCCCTTTGCTGGCCTATCAGTCATATAGATATATCCATGTTTACTCCGGGCGTAGAAAACTTCCGTTTTCAGCATCCGATTGCCACGTGTATGTACTGTACGATCTGCAAACTATCACCGTTTCAGGCGCGGAGGAGACGCGGGGAACTTGGTCCGACGTTGTCGGCAGACCTTCCCCGTGTGCGCGCGCTGAAACAGGAAGTGTTCCCCGCCCCTGCATGATACTATTGCCCTCCCGAAAGGGAAATGTCCGCCAGGGGAGATGCCTCCTCCGCCGCCGACGCGTCGACCCGGGGGTTATTACGGTCGGGGAAAATTGTTCGATGGAGAGCAGCTTCAGATTCTATACCAACGATACGCCCTTGGCGTCCAATGACTCGGTTCCACGCTGTCCTCTTACGATTACAAAGCATTCTAGATGGCGGAGGATGCGGGGCAAAAGTTTGGGTTGATCTATGGAGGAGACTTGTTATATAAAGGTTCGAAGGAGGACGGCAGCTGGAACCTGGGTAAATGGTTGATGGCAGCCTTTTTTTTATCTACTTAATTGCGATAACCTGTCGACATAAAGAACTTCCAGTTGAGCGACGAAGAGAGCATACTTGTCTGATCCAAGAGAGCGGCAAAGATGGTGGGAATCCTGACGGAGCGTCTGGCCGTCAACGACGGCCCCCTCCAGCCTGAGGATATTGCTTTTCTGCGGCCGTCCGACCCCAGCCTTCCCCTCGAGGAACTGCGGAAACGATACGAGGAAGACGGCTATCTGTTCCTCAAACAACTCCTGCCCAGAGAGGATGTCCTAAAGGCGCGAGAACAGTACTTCGACTTCCTTGCTCCGACAGGCGTCCTAAAAGAAGGCACAAAGGCCGTCGAGGGCATCTTCAACCCCGAGAAGACAGCCGACGACTTCCCCGGAATCGGGGCCGGCGCGGTTGGCATGAATGGCCGCCCCGGTGGTGAGAGTGCCGCCCAGTTCGTGGACCGGGCAGTCGAGGCGCATTACAAGGACTGGTACGCGGAGGACTTCTGCAAGCACCCTGTCCTGCTGGACTTCGTCGCCAAGTTCACCGGCTGGGGGGACAAGATGGTGGCGTTCCGTCGGACCCTCCTGAGGAACAATATCCCGGGCACCAAGCCCATCGGGGTCCATTATGACCAGATCTTCCTCAGATATGGAGAACCGACTAGCGTGACCGCGTGGGTGCCCATGGGTGATATCAAGCTGAATGGTGGAGGGTTGATTTATCTTGAAGATGGTTCGTGTCTTGTTGTCCCTTCTCGAATGAGCAGTTCAACAACGGCTAACGTCTGATGTACTAATAATAGGTGACTCGATTGGCCAGCAGATCGAGGAGGAATTCACCAGAAAAGCAAAGGAATGCGGCCTCACCGATGAGGAGGCTAAAGACGCATTCAACAGAAACATGATGGCCACGGGTTTTCTCTCGGAAAAGCCTCTAGAATTTGCGAGACAGTACAATCGACGTTGGCTTGTATCAGAGTATGAAGCGGGCGATGTGGTCTTGCATAAGGCTCATATGGTATGCTTCGTAATTCCAGTAACATCCTCTTTTCCCTTTTTTCTTGTTCCAGAGCTAATATAATTTCTCCTGTCGTGGATAGATCCACGCTTCAACGATTAACAATGATCCGGACAATGTGATCCGTCTGGCAACGGACTTGCGGTTCTGCGATTCCTCTAGACCGTATGATAAGGTTCGTCTCACAATAACGCCTCTTGTTGTCCTATTTCCATGTTGACACTCTTCGCAGCGATGGATGAAATTCTACGAGATTGGAGACGGTGTGTAAGATTGCATCGCAGATGTGTCGGACGCATTTACATATCTTAGTATAGTAATATCAATTGCAACAATGACAATGGACGCATTATAAGAGATACTTTGGAACACGTGATTCTGTATAAGCTTGTTCAGTAGAAGATATTGCTGCGTCAAGGTTGCGGATCCTGTCTTCCGGGTGGAATATCTCCATATCGGGGATAGTTTTCTCGATGGATGTTCCGAGCGCAGAGAGAGGCTACTCTTGAAGTTCGTGTTCCTTGCAGAGATACCTGAGGTTAGTAAATTTCTGTGCTCAGCACTGCTGACCGGCGGGCTTGAATTTGTCGATAAGGTTTCAGGAATTGATCCCGAACAATCATACTGATACTCAAGCATCCCTGAAATCTTTGAGTCAGGAAAGCTGGCTTTCGTTCTCTGCCTCGAAAGGTCACGGTAGATGACCCTTGATGGGCGCGCATGGCCAGTTTGGGTTCACCGTGAAAGTGTACGTATCAGAGGATTTCAGTAACAAACATTCTATGCTCCGTAAGTTTCAGAATGCTGGATTGCACAGTGGATAGATAGAAAATGAGGTCTTTGGTATATCTGATGCCAACTTGCGATCTGCGGAAACAATATCAGCGGGAACTCGGCACCCTTACAAAGAGCTTAGCACGACCCTTCCCGCGCACGTGGGGCCCTCCCGATTGGTCCAGGACACTGATAGGGTCTTGCCCTAACCATCTCGGCAGGTGGGGTTGCCGAACATCCAGAGGGCGGCCGCGGGTTACGTGGGACAAGCGGCGGGCGGAGAGACGATTTCTTCTCTCCCTTGCTCCCGACCTCTCTGCCCCTCCCAACCACCTCTTCGACCTTTCTCTCCATCTCCTACTCCTGTCAGTCCCCTCATCGGGTTCAATCGTCCTCCTATTATCTCTTTGCTAACCGCTCTTCAGATCTTCCCCCCCCTCCCTTCAGTCCAGTCTCAACCGCCATCATGAGCGCACCAGCCACCAAGTACAAGGTCGCTGACATCGTACGTGACACGTTTTGGTCCCATAATTGCAGAGAAATAAACATTGACTCCTTTACTTTATGCAGTCGCTGGCTGCCTTCGGGCGCCGGGAGATCGAGCTGGCTGAGATTGAGATGCCCGGTCTCATGGCCATCCGCCGCAAGTACGCTCAGGACCAGCCCCTGAAAGGTGCTCGTATTGCCGGCTGTCTTCATATGAGTGAGTTCTCCTGAATATCGGATCTCGTCAAAACTTTTCCCTGATAGTCATTCTGCAGCAATTCAGACCGCTGTTCTGATCGAGACCCTGGTGGCTCTTGGTGCGGAGGTCACCTGGTCGAGCTGCAACATCTTCTCGACTCAGGACCACGCTGCTGCCGCCATTGCTGCTGCTGGCATTCCTGTGTAAGTCTTGTCCGTCCTCAAGCTCGCAATCAGATCTGACAAATCCATTCCAGGTTTGCCTGGAAGGGCGAGACTGAGGAGGAGTACCAATGGTGTATTGAGCAGCAGCTGCATGCATTCAAGGACGGCAAGAAGCTGAACCTCATCCTTGACGACGGTGGTGACCTGACCGCTCTCGTCCACAACAAGTACCCCGAGATGTTGAAGGACTGCTACGGTATCTCTGAGGAGACCACCACCGGTGTCCACAAGCTCTACCGTATGTTTAAGGAGGGCAAGCTTCTTGTTCCTGCCATCAATGTCAACGACTCCGTCACCAAGTCCAAGTTCGACAACTTGTACGGCTGCAGGGAGTCCCTCATTGACGGTATCAAGCGTGCCACTGATGTCATGATTGCTGGCAAGATTGCCGTTGTCGCTGGATACGGTGATGTCGGCAAGGGATGCGCTCAGGCCCTGCGCAGCATGGGTGCCCACGTCATTGTCACTGAAATTGACCCCATCAACGCTCTGCAGGCTGCCGTTTCCGGCTACCAGGTTACCACCATGGAGGAGGCCGCTCCTGTCGGCCAGATCTTCGTCACCACGACTGGCAACCGTGACATCATTGTTGGCAGGCACTTCGAGGTCATGAAGAACGATGCCATCGTCTGCAGTAAGTCCAATATCCGATATTTAGAGGCAAAGTTCAAGTTTATCTAACGACACCAGACATCGGCCACTTTGACATCGAGATTGATGTTGCCTGGCTCAAGGCCAACGCCGTCTCTGTGCAGAACATCAAGCCTCAGGTTGACCGTTACTTGATGCCTAACGGCCGTCACATCATCCTCCTCGCTGAGGGTCGCCTCGTCAACCTTGGCTGCGCTACCGGTCATTCTTCCTTCGTCATGTCCTGCTCCTTCTCCAACCAGGTTCTGGCTCAGATTGCCCTCTTCAAGGCCGAGGATGAGGAGTTCGGCAAGAAGTACGTCGAGTTCGGCAGCATCGGCAAGAAGCCAGTTGGCGTCTACGTTCTGCCCAAGATTCTCGACGAGCAGGTCGCCGCGCTGCACCTGGAGCATGTCAATGCTAAGCTGACCAAGCTCACCCCTGAGCAAGCTGAGTACATTGGTGTTCCAATTGAGGGTCCTTACAAGAGTGACATGTGCGTGTTCCATTTATTCATGCCCTTGTTTGATCAGATCGCTAACTTTCTTCTAGTTACCGCTACTAAGATCGTTTGAGAAATTCGCTGGCGTCATATTGATGTGCCATGACGGTTAGACTTTTCTTCAACATGAGACTACGATGTTATGAATAATGGGTTCTTTATCAACTACATAGAACTCGAGAGCATTTGTCCTTCAACGGCAAATGGAAAAGTGGCATATATGGGTTTTGGCGGTCCTTGATTTCGGTATTCTAGGCGCGGGTGAATCTATTTGTATTGTTTCTGCCTTCAACAGTGCACTCAGGCGAGATGAATGCGTGAATCTGTGCTCTCTACCGTATTAGAACTGGGCAGGTGTCAGAGCTATTTGTCTGGCCGAAGTTTCGTGGCCTTCAACGGTTGAAAAAGAGGCGTTTTCTTGTCAGTTAACAACTTGAGATTGGGAACATAGAGAAGATACCAGATTTAAAGCCTGTCTGAAATATCCTAGTATGTCACAAAATAAATAGAGATATAGTCTCCGTGACAGCTCTAGATGGTCGAATGTTTCAGAGATTCCAGCAACCCCCTATGCTGTCTGTCGCTTTATTGTATTCCTTTATCTTACTCATTAGTTGTGCTTCTCATATGTCAAATGACCAGTAAGAATCCTCATTAGGTACATAACCGAGTGCCGTCCCTTAAGAATCAAATATCATTCTCTCCCTGATGAATCTCCCATTGCTATTCTCGTTATCATTGTAAAAGCGATGTAATTATTCTGCTATTGAGAAACGACTAACCACACGACTAACTCTGCTTCTTTTCCCTACTCTTGTGCTCCTTCTAAGCCCTGTCTAGTTTCCCCACTACTTTGTGCCGAGGAATGGGTTTTTCGATTCGATATGCGCGAATACGAGTTCTCCGTATAGTGGACTCCATAAGCGTCCTCATACACTGCCATAAACGGCTTCATGCATGGGACAATGCAAGCAGCAATGCTGGCAGTCAGGTGCATCTGTGCCCAGACAGTCGCATACGTCCCAACGAGCGAAGGGTCTGTCGACACAATTTGAGCCCGGAGACTGCGATAGTGGACAGCAGAAAGGGGAATAAGACTGTCTCCGTGGTCATGGATGAGATCTGCATGCTAGCTAGGTAGGTATGGTGAAGACTCACAGAGCGCGGCAGCCAAATATTGCTGTCACGAGGATTTTCTTCTTCCGCTGCATCTTTGTACCGGATATGACTATGATAGGATAGGCCAATATAGCAACTTCGGTGATAACATCAAATGAAAAGATGATATTCCACTGCGTCAGCTATGGAGAAGAATCATCAGCCCTGGGATCGGATAGGGTCTGCTGGCTTCGGGGAATCCTCTCACAAGAGCAGCACACGGCGAGGTGATGTCCAGCCACGGGTATCTGTGATTGCAGCGGACAGCCAGGAGCAGTACAGAGACAATAGTCCAAGTTGCTGTCGCACTGACGAGAGCATACACCATCCGTCGGTATGGTTTTGGGAAGACGCGCTGGTAGAAGAGGATCGTCGATCCCTTCGACAGTCCCAGAACCACTATGTATAGAACATCTGCAGCATACGCGGTCTGGCACATGAGCCATGATTTGTGAAATTGTTAGAACTCGAGGAAAACGTACGGACCTTTTGCATTTGCGCTAGATGCGACGAGTCCAGTAATACCCCGGTCTTGCCCCAGCCATAATGGACCTGGGCCATCACGACTCCGCACTGGACGCAACCAACGACCTGACGGTGTTCTGTTAGTTAGAGACTGATTGCTTCTTCTAGGTCAACCTGATTTGAGACATACCACCGCCGCGAGGAAAGCACACTCGTCCTTTTGCACCAAAGTACTCCTGTTCAGGGAGAAAGACCGAATCACTAGAGAACCTAAGATGCAGAACACGGCGACTGATGCGACTATTATGAGGAGCCCACCATGGTTATTGCGGACGTCGACCGCTAGAGGCGGAGATATGCCTGATGGCAGAGCCGACACTGACGACACGGTGGTCATTGTAGCCTTCTTTAAGGTGCGATTTTAGGATATTTGTCGCGTTGACTTTTCACGTAAGACGCATGCAAATGCTTCTCTTCTGCAAGACAAATTTTGAGTGCTATATAGCTGGATAGAAGAGACCTTTGATGGGGGCATGGAAGAATCACAGCCCCGCTGAGATTGTCGACAAAAATATCGGTTGCACAGGGTTTTACTGGGGATCTGCTTACAGAGGCGCATATCTCTTTTTTGGACCGATGCTGTGTAAGGCGTATCTGGTGTACAGTACCACACATGCAGATTTCCCCTATGGATGTTCCACATGGAACGAATTACAACGTTCTTGAGGATCAACCCTCAGACAGGAGGATTAACACTTAATTAAAAGAGCTTCTAGATATAGCCTTTGTTTGAGACATGGGACATAGATACCACACTAAAGGTCATTCTCTGGTGTTCTTGCGGTCAAGCGAGTTGTGTAACCTAGTGAGTTATATGCATATGACTTTTATCTTCTCTCGCATTTGTGATCTGACCCCTCCTTTTCTTTCTTTCTTTCTTGTTTCCTTTGACTTGGTGAATAACCAGCGCCACAATGTCCAGAACACATGACCGCCCCAGCGGTGTTTACGGCGGCAACAGGATCCTCCGATCCTCAGTTGAGCACGGCGCTTGGGGTCCGACACACGCAAAACAGGCCACCGGCGTCAGGATGAACATGGCTGAGGGTGCAGAGAACCTGGACAGTATGGGTGGTACCGACAATGACAGGCGCGATATGAGTCGCATGGGCAAGGCTCAGCTGCTGAAGGTTCTTTTGTTCCCCCCTCTTTCTTTCCTTTGCCAGGACTCATTCTCGTATCTTTTCTAACAAGTCATTCAGAGGATCCATCGCCCAACAGCTGCTGTGAGCTTTGCTGCCGTTGTACAGTCCACTTGGGAATTTCTTCTTATGTAAGTCCTGACGGACCTGTTCCCCCTATCCTGCATTGCATTGGTTTGTTGGCGCTGAGTGAGTGTCGCTCTAGATCATGTTCAGAAGGTCTTTCCAATGGGGGCCTGGCTGGTTTGTTCTGGTCCAATGTGTGGACGTTCATCGGCTTTGGTGTCGTCGTCATTTCCTTGGCGGAGATGGCGTCAATGTCAGTGCAAGCCCTCTCTCTCTACTTTATAATTGCCTAAATGTTAGTACTGATGCGAGATCCTTCGACTAATACAGGGCTCCAGCCTCTGGAGGACAATATCACTGGGTGTCGATATTCGCTCCATCGAGATATCAGAAGTCCCTGAGCTACTTTACCGGTCCGTCATATCCCATCTACATACACGTTACGGTCGTTTATGGCAACGTCTGACTCTGAGAACCCTAGGATGGATGTCCGTATTGGCGTGGCAGGCTGGCGCAGCGTCGGGCTCGTTCCTGACAGGCACGATCATCCAAGGGCTCATTACCGTTAACCACCCCAAGTATAAGCCGACGCAATGGCAAGGCACACTGTTCGTTTTTGCAATGGTCATTGTGATCTACATCTTCAACGTCTATGCGGCGAAGTGGATGCCAAGGATCCAGAACCTGCTCCTGGTGCTGCATGTACTCGGCTTCGCTGTTGTGACTGCCACGTTGTGGGCCATGTCTCCTCGTCAGCCGGCTCGGAATGTCTTTACGAAGTTCACCAGCACTGATGGATGGTCAAATATGGGGGTCAGTCTGATGGTTGGTCAGATATCGGCCATATATGCGTGTCTTAGTACGCCGCCCTCCTACGCTGCTCTGTGAAATCTCAAATTAATTCACATCTTACTTGACCCCTGGCAGGTTCGGACGCCACCGCACATATGGCCGAAGAAGTCAAAGACGCCAGCAAATACGTCCCGATTGCAATAGCATGGGGCTTTGTCGGCAACGGTTTTGTCGCTATCATACTGCTGATAACCTTCCTCTTTGCAATGCCATCCGTCGAGGATGCCCTCAACGACGCATCCGGCTTTCCCTTCATCTACGTCTTCCGGCAAGCGGTCTCCACGCACGGCGTAAACGCACTCACCAGCCTCATCCTGCTGCCCGTGATCGCAAGTAACATCCTCTTCAACGCCTCCACCGCGCGCCAGACATTTGCCTTCGCGCACGACGGCGGCCTCCCTTTCGGGACATGGATCTCTGCCGTCCACCCGACGAGGAAGATCCCCGTCAACGCGATCGGCCTCTCCTGCCTCATCAGCGTCGTCTTATCGCTCATAAACATTGGCTCCTCGACCGCCTTCAACGCCATCATCTCCCTCAACGTCGCCGCGCTCATGTTCACCTACGCCATCTCCATCGGCTGCGTGCTGCATCGCAGACTGACCGATCCGGAATCCCTACCGCCCGCGCGCTGGAGTCTGGGGCGGATGAGCGCCTTCGTCAATGCCACCGCGCTGGTGTACGTGCTCCTTGCGCTGTTCTGGTCCTTTTGGCCCGGTTCGCCCAAGGTGGATCTGGATACGTTCAATTGGAGCGTTGTTATCTTCGGGGCGGTTGCGGTGCTCAGCGTTGTGATGTACTTCTTCAAGGGGAGGAATCAGTACGAGGGGCCTGTGGTGAGGATGATGCAGAGTGGGAGGGGGGAGCAGTTTTGGTGGCGTACGTGAGTTGATGCGTACATGTACCCAAGGTATGTGTTGCTCCTGGGACTCCTACATGACATGCAAAGGATACTATGAGTGTCTAGTTTGTTGGAGCCAGAGCTGGACCTGGCAGATCACTGCAGTTGCAAGCAGTCATCTTATCTGTCCCCTTGGACTATGTATGTTTCCTAGATTTGAAAGCACGATGTGAGAATCTTTTGGACAACATGGGTAGCAGGCACCAAAATTGCATGATGTTATCGTCTTTGCACTGTACATAGTTCATCAGCTAGAGTGACAATTGGCAGTGCAACATTGTGGGATTAAAGGACTAGGTCTTGCAAAAATTGTGTATTAACAGTCGTAGTTCGGTTGGCGTGGAGATCTTCTAAGTGGAAGTCAATGCTAATTCAGCACTTTTTTTTAAAAAAAAATAAAAAAAGATAGTGATACATGAACGTCATCGGGTACTTGTGCGAGAAATTATCATGGTGGTTTTTAACTTGTTATCCTGATGTAGTCACAGATGGTTATGATCCATGAAATAGTTTTGGTTGTAAAATGGTTTCCACGGATTGCCGTACGATAATTGGTCTCATGGGTGGAAAGAAATACATCCAGCTGCTTTCCAATACAATTCCCGATCGCCGGAGTGCCCTTTAATTCCCTTTCCTCCATGAGCCTAGGTGCCTATCCAGCCTGAGAATTTGGATGTGGCCAGGCGCAGGGATTATTTTTACCTTTTTTGCTTTATCATCTGAAATTTAGAAATTAATACTGCACAGCCAGATATATATTATGCCATTCCATCAGCCATTTACTGCTCCGAGCGCTGTATCAACTCGACCAACGATTCAGCAGCGAACAGTGCGAACCCTTCATCGTTGATCGCCCGTGCATCTCTCATAACGGCAATCTTCATTCCTTCCAGCTCCCGCTCTATGGTTTCAAATAACGCTGAATCGGCTTCCTGGTCATGAAACGGCTGGCCTGGGGTAGAAAGCATGCTGACGCCCCCAGTTGGCAGGATAACCCGCACCAGCTCCGGCTTCGAGGCGTGTGATCGTAACTTGTCTGCTATGAACTCCCCGATCCGTTTACACTCTTCGGGACTGGTCCTCATAAGCGTCACAGCCGGATTATGCTCATAGAGCAATCGATCTTGTTTAAACCGCGCCGGAACAGTATCTCTCGGTCCGAAATTGACCATATCGCACGCTCCGACGCTGATGACCTGCGGTATTTCGGCTTTCGCGGCAGCTGTCAATCGATCCGGCCCGGCGGTTAACACGCCGCCGACAAGCTCGTCCGCGATCTCTGTTGTCGTGACGTCTAGGACGGCATCGATCATCTTCTCGCTGATCAGCCGCTCCATGGCTTTGCCGCCTGCGCCGGTGGCGTGGAAGACATAGACTTCGTAGTTGTGTTTTTGTTCCAGGTGCTGTCGGATGAGGTCCACGCAGGGAGTCGTTACCCCGAACATGGTCACACCGATACGCTTCTTGCTGCCAGTGCTGCTCTTTGACGCTGTTGTCCTGCTTGCAAGATGCGTCGCATAAAGTAAAGCCATGCCAGTTATGGCTGCCGCGGCATTGGTGAGGATCTGGTTCAGAATCGAATTCGTTCCCGCGATGTCCACGACGCTGTACATCATCATGATATCCGTCTCTTCGACAAACGGCTTCACGTCTCCGCTGGCCATGGTCGAGACCATCAGCTTGGGAAATCCCACAGGCAGAGCATTCCGCATCACGGCCGTGGCGAGGGCAGTCCCGCAGGAGCCCCCTACGGCGATGATGCCGTGGATCTGGCCCGATGTATGCATTTCAGAGACGAACGGCGTTGCGCATGATATCATGTGTTTGATGTACTTTGCTCTGGAGAGAGTGGACAGGCAAGCGTGCGCATCTTGGGATGGAGGGAGCGGTGGTCCTCGACGGACGAGTTCGACGTGCGGAATATCGATTGCTGCATGGTCGCTGGGGATCCTCCCTAGGTCCATTAGTAGCACGGCACAGGTCTTCTGCTTCAGTATCTGCTCTCGCACGAAGAGCATCTCTTCGAGCTTGGTGTCGCATGTTCCCAGCAGAAGGATTTTCGCTTTTATGTTACGAGTATCCTCCTGAATTGGCATGACGGCTTTAACTTTGCCTTTTGCTGACGTTTTTCTAGAGCTTCCCTGGTAAAGGTATCTTGTCTGCAAAGTTCAAGACTCTTTAGAAAAATAAAAAAAAAAGGCAATTATTTAGGATATTTCTTGATTTGATCCTGTTGACTTGAAGTGTGGAACATTACAATAATGAGAAAGGAGAATATGATGATATAAAGAATTTCTGGAAAATGGGCCAATAAAAATATACAATTACAAAGATGTTCAATCAGCCTGAGACACGTCTAGAGATGGGGAATCTCGACCTGTTCAAAGGGGCCCGTTCTGCAAAGTCGGGGCCCCCGCATCTGCTCCCCGCATGGTCTCGCTACAACTCTGCGGGGGATTCCACGTGTAACTGCACTAACCTCGAGGCTCAATCAGGACTTTGAGCGTCTGCGTATAATCGCTGTCTAAATTTCAGTAACCTAAGAACTAGATCGTCTATACTTAGCCGTTTCAAGACAATATGCCGCGCCCAACGACTCGAAGCGAAGTTCTCGACCGACTCAGGCGCGTTATCGCAGACGGGGGAATTATCGTCGGGGCCGGTGCCGGTATGCGACCCTTGTCCTTAATGATAGACGTCTATATTAGGATTTGATAACTTACATTCACCGTCTAGGCATCGGTCTATCGGCTAAAAGCGTAGAGAAAGGTGGATGCGACCTCGTCATCATTTACAACTCGGGTCGCTTTCGGATGGCAGGCCGTGGATCGCTGGCTGGACTGATGCCATACGGAGACGCCAATCAGATCGTCTTGGAAATGGTGCGTGCTGCAGAAACACATATACTTCTATTATGGTTATGCTGTGTACAGAAGGGAGAATAACATCGGATGATCAGGCCAATGAGATCCTTCCTGTCGTCGAGAATACAGGCGTTCTCGCTGGGGTCTGTGGTACCGACCCTTTCAGGTCGATGCCAGACTTCCTTCGACAGTTGAAGAGTCTCGGATTCTGCGGCGTTCAGAATTTCCCGACTGTTGGCCTGATAGACGGCAAGTTCCGCCAGAACCTCGAGGAGACCGGCATGGGCTACGACAAGGAGGTCGAGATGATCAGGGCAGCGCACGAACTTGATCTTCTCACAACGCCCTACGTGTTCAATGTCGACGAGGCAGAACGCATGACCCGTGCCGGGGCCGACGTGTTAGTCTGCCATGTTGGACTGACGACTTCGGGCTCGATCGGTGCAAAGACCGCGCTTAGTCTCGACGACTGTGTGAAGATCGTACAAGATATCCGCGATGCTGCTGTCAAGATCAACCCCGATATCATTGTTTTGTGTCATGGTGGGCCTATCGCGGAGCCAAAGGATGCGGGATACGTCCTCAGTCGAACCAAGGGTGTGCACGGTTTCTTCGGTGCGAGTAGCATGGAGAGACTTCCCGTGGAGGTGGCAATCAAGGAAAATGCACAAGCTTTCAAGAACTTGAAAATCAACAAATAGATTTCAATGAGAATGGTTTCTGCGGTTCATATAGCAGATCCCAGGGGCGAATAATGCGATTTATCAGATCACCATCACCGTCCTGTGCATTTTCAGTACCCTAGTATCCAAACTTCCAGTCTTGCAAAAGCCCTTGCCAAAAGTTCTCGTCAATATTCAGGAAGGTATCTCCAATGGCGGGATCATAAGAACGATTCCAGACATCGTCGAGGGCCTGGTCCTGCATCTGCGATGTACTTCTCTCCTCTTCAGCTCGTAGCGCCTCCGAAATTCTTTCTTTTGTCTGGCTTAGCCTTGAAGCAGCATCAGATAAGAGGTCTTTATGCCCCGCAGAACCAGACTGAATATTAGAATTCCTGGCCAGATATAACTTCTCAATTATCCGATCCAGCACTCCAGGAAGATTGATCTTATTTCGGATATACTCCAGGTCCCAGTCTTTGCTCTCAAGGAACGAAAATCTCCGCAGGAAGATTAGGGCAATCGCTAGCTGAAGCCATGGTGCGATGGGGATCTGAAGATACGCTTCCGTTGGAATGGAGAAAAATTGCTCAAGTAGCGCCATTACTGACTCGAGGCAAGAGTACAGAGTCTCCAAGCGTTGTAATGGATAATCCCCATATCCAGGATGAGAAGGGATGTCGTAAAGGCCTATTTCATACAGAGCTGCCTCGGTGCAGTGATAGTGCATCATCAACAAATCTGGTACATTAATCACAGTGTTAATCGATTGCTACGCTTCCATTGATTTCCATGACAAACTCACGCTTCTGCTCAACATCCTCCCTCCAGGAGCATTTGAGCGACTCCAGGTCCTTCTGTATTGATTTAATATACATCCCGATAGGGGCTCTCAGATTGTGCAGTTCAGTCCCGTCGGTCGGTAGAGTCTGTGCTATTATATTCGCAATCCTCTGCAACCGTACAAGTCGGACCAAATAGACGTCAGTTGGGTATTCGTTAGCATCGGCCAGCACTTGGCAGCATTCTTCCACATATGGAGTGTATCGCAAAGCGTCTAGTCGCTTGAACATCGAGGAGATCCTGTTCAGCATTGTCAGTCAACAGGTAGCAGATACACATAACATTGATAGAAGCATATACACTGAGCTAATGTAGAAACAGCCTAGGAATGCTCTTCTTTCCTCCAAAGAGCCAGATGCCGCATTGAATTTATGTCCATGAAGGATATGTCCCTGAACGAATCTCATGGAGTCTGATACCGTCTTAGGCTTGTCAGATGGGTTGGGCGGTCTATTCAGATCCAAATCGACCATCAGCGCTATTGCAAGTTGAAGCAAAGTGGTAATCTGTCGACCCGCATAATAGAAGACGTGATACCTATCAAAGCAGATGATCAGATAATCTAGTATAGTAGTCGAATGGAAGACTTGGCAGAGCATCCATACCATGATAGGTAGACCAGAAGACCCTGAAGGAGATCGAGATTCTTCTCGCCTTCGACAAGCACGCGGCGGCTCAAATACTCTGCTACTTCCTTTCCAAGGGCAGCCTGCCTGCCCACGTCTTTATACGAGCCGGCCATAACGACCGTCTTGAAAAGAAACGGTTTATTTTTCTTGAGGTCTCGCGCAGATATTCCTTTATCGATAACGACAAAGGGAAAGTATCCCGCCATCTGCGTTCTGAAGGTCTCCAGATAAGTCTCTTCGTCCGAAACCAGAGGTAGGGAGTGTGAAGTAGGAGCTTGCTGAGTTGGATGCTTGTCCGTCACGATAGATGGCGTATTACCAGTATCTGTGAGTTCTTTCGAGAGAGATGATACCGAAGGTCGAACGGCAGGTGAAGTGTCCGAGACCAATGAAGGAACAGACGATATCTGTGCCGGTGAGTCTGACGGCAGAGCAGAATATACCGTGCTGGCCTGACTCTGCGGCAGCTGATTCTGGTTCGATGCTGCAGTTTGTGACGATGTGAGAAGAGTGACAAGGTTATCTAGCTTCTGTTCCAACCGAGCAACTCGCCTGCGATGCCATTATATCAATAAGGAGGTCCCCCGGAAAACAGGAAATAAATATGGTTATCGGCATGGCGTACGTTCTCCTTGGCGACTTTCGTTGCCTTCCTGTTGCCAACTGGGGCTGCACAGTGCACTCCTTCTTGAGACGATGACATCTGGATCAGATCAATCGGTGTTCTCGCAGCTGCAATTCGATCCTTGGCTCAAAAATACCTCTCGCATTTTGCATGATCGGTTTCCGATGGGATGCATTTTGCCTTGGCGATGGCACAGGTCCGACATGCGCGCGGCCCGCGCTGGCGGATTCCACGAGAGATGCCCGGATCTGCTCTCAACGCATCCATCGGCCCTCTGGAGCGGAAAAGGATTGCTAAAGCACAGATGATTCCGAACAGGACGGACGCGGATCTTAATATGATACCGTTTCCAACATTGCGATGCGATCGATTCTCATTGACGGGTCGAACGGAGACGGAGTTCAAATAGAACTCCGTCTTCGGTTCTTACCTAATCTGGTACTGAAGTGGGACATTCACGATACATGAGGGAGACTCCGCCACCCCCCCCCCATGTACAGAGTACTACTTGGATGTGGTACGTCTTACAGTACTACTAGCCACCTGTGGATGTACTTTCATTGGATAGGTAAGAAGGAGTATGTGCTCTTCAATCTTTATAACACTGGTGACCTTCTAATCATCTTTTCACCTCGATTCAAGCCGAAGATTGAAAAGAGAAACCGTTCGAGGATAGATGAAGAGAAGTATCAAGATGTTCATCAGCGAAAGAGTCCTAATTCTCAGCCCTTAGAGATACCTAGGAACCCTTCTTGATTCATGTTGTCCTCGATGGTTTACCCTCAAATCGCTATTCATGTCTTTAAATCAAAACATGATTGATATTACAAAGAAATACACTCCGAGGCAAAACCTAAGCCATGTAATTGCAGCACCAGTAAAGTCGACTTCAGCTCGCTTCTTACGCAACACCGCCGTCAAAAGAATTCCACCTCTTGGAGAAAATGCCACATACCACCTCTAAGGTCGGCCAAAATTAGTGATCTTCTCTCACACTTTCTAGCTCCTCTTGTAGAATCCAGGAAAAGAAATAGTATCGATTCAGACAGAGATGTGACGTGGCGTCCATCGTTCATTGATGGTGATAGATGCATATTTACCCGCCGCGAACAGTCGCGACGGCCTGAACGATACCCGTGACAGATTGTATCAGTCCAAGGACGAGCGTGAGAACGAGCGCCGTAACCGCAATCCAAAATGTATACCGCTGGTTCGGTCTTCTCTTGTCGAATAACCACTGTCGGATAGTTGTTGGCTCGGTACTGTCGTACTCCTCCTTCAATGCGAGTAACTGCGGACCCCAGTATCTGTATTGGCTGATGTTTCGAGGAGCCGGGGGAATTCTACCAGCTTCGAGATCGAGGTTCTCGTTTCTCTGCATTCGGCGCACCCACTTCCTGCAGGCAAGATGGGACGCTGGAAACAGAAGGGCCAACGTTTGTGCCGTTTCTTCAAGAAACCCTGGCGGGAAGATCTGGCTGTAGCTGGAAATTAGAGCGTGGTCATCACTTCGCTGATGACTTTGGAGGAAAGATGCCAGGTGGAAAATCTTGAGCTCCCTTTCGGTTCTGCTTGGAGGAGAGGGAAAGATGTTCCTGAATGAATTCAGTCCAGATGATATCGAAACCCCCAATCTTTTCTAGGTTGTACCCGTTGAACTCCAAGTCAAAACTCGGAATGTCCAAGATTGTGTCTCTCTCTCTCTCTTCGGGAAGATGTGATGGAGGAACTCCTGTAGCGTCTGCGTAGCTGTCCACTCTTCGATGTCGACCATCAGCCAAGCTCGAATCGCGATTTCCAGGGCACGATCTGCGGAATCACCTGCAGGACTCCGCCAGGAAGAGTGAGCCTCGTTAAGCTGTTCGACAAGTTTCTGTCGGCTGATCGTGGCATTGTGTTTGACAAAGAGGATTAGGTCTATAAAGTCCTCGTGGGTCTTCAGATTCAAGCCATGAACCGCAATCAATGTGCACTGGTCGAGATAAGCGATCGATGAAAGCATCTGATGCGGAGTCCTCTCGCGTGAGAATACCATAAGGATCGCAGCAAGTAGCTCTTCAAGGTCTGTTTTTTTCTCCCCAATCACACGGCCGACCCGATAAGCCCCATGTGTTTGGTTCCATAACAGTGTGGGGGGTGACAGTCATGCCTGAGGAGCGGCGCCCGGCTCACGTACACGGTGCCCTCGGCGCAGGCGCTCGAGGCCTGGCTGCACGAGACGTTCATCGTCGAGCCCGAAGGCACCTCCGCGGACAGTCTGTATTCGACCCTCACGCGCGCGAGCTGCTCTTCCGCACGCCGCACTGGCGCATCGACGGCATCGGCCTGCTGCACCTGCAGCACGCCTTCTTCCGCATCCTCGCCGACGGCGCCGTCGACGTCGTCCAAGGCTCTATAAATCCCGACTAGCGTACATACGCGGCCAGGCCCCTCCACACCCGGGTAAGAACTTTACCAGTCGGAGTCGAGCCATCATCATCAACCTCGACGTCGAGAGAGAGGCCTGGGGAGCAGGACATTGCGTTCTCCCGCGCAGTTCCTGTGATCCGGCAGACCAATCCTGACTGAGACAATAATACCACTGGATGTCCATGTGTCAATCAAAGCGGCTGTTTACCTTTTGAGGAAATCAGAAACGTGCCCCGTCCTGTCCCAGCGGCCTAGAACCAGCTGCCTGATGCTATACTCTCCTCGTGCCGGGGCGGCAGACTCGATGCGAAGGTGCATATCACCGGCGTGTACGCGTCCTCGCAGGTGTACTCCGGGCGGAACTCCTCCAGGGGCGGTAAAGGAAGGAGGGAGGAAGAAAAATCAGTGGCAGCTGATCGTGGAGCAAAGCAACAGCAAACGCTGCATTAGTATACTTACTACAGCACCTAGTAGTATCTATATCATGTGCTTTTTGATCGATCGACCATTGAAGCATTCCATCCGCCGATCCATCCATCCCCCATCCAGGGCCAGGCCAGGCCCCCCAGACCTGACCTGACTGGCATCAATGACACATTGCAACCAGTCGAGTGGGCCCCAAGCGCAGCACCGGTATGCACATACAAGGGAAGTGGACACC